>Ga0307992_1000231_pt1 | contig 35903 bp, 36 predicted proteins | sample EllFjometagen133_FD_203162 | JGI IMG/M metagenome (GOLD analysis project Ga0307992, IMG submission 203162) | Marine microbial communities from Ellis Fjord, Antarctic Ocean - #133 | ecosystem: Environmental > Aquatic > Marine > Unclassified | place: Southern Ocean | collected 2014-10-08
ACATGCCCGCCTTGCTGATATTAAAATTTTCAATAGCTGAAACAATTTGTTCCTTAGGTAGATTTTGCTTGCAGGTGGGGCAGACATCAGAGCCGTCAAAAGCCATGCCATCAATTTCATGCCATTCGCCCCTGAGCGCTTCCAGATCAGCTTTTATTTTATTTGTGGCTGCCAAATTGCTGTCAAGCTCTATATCTCTGTTCGATTGTTCCTGAGTTTTTTTTCTGATTTCACCGTTGAGAGAATCTATGGAATTCTGAGCTGATTTTATTTTTGCGGCCCTGCCTGCCGCAAAATCATTCTTTTGCTTTTGGATTTCTGCCCGAATGCCCTGTAGTTTCACCTGTAATTTGGGGACTTCCCCGCCGTTGGCCAGGGCAGACAGTTCATCTACAAGATCGCCTCTCTCTATTCCCAGAGCCATGAGCCCCACCTCAGCATCCTTAGCAGGCATAGACAATACACCGAGCGATCTGGTAGCCTCATCAATCCGCACAGGTATAGCCGTCAGTTCATCATTGATCCCCTTGCGCTGGATGTTAAGCCGCTTCCTGGCATCATCAGGGGATTGCCCTTTTAATATTTCGGGAACCGTTGCAAATTTCGCATCAGTTGAGATAATGTCATCTTGAGACACATCACCACAAACCGCCACCAGCATCTCTCGGCGATCCTTCCAGGCCAGCACATCATTAAAAAATTTTGAATCTGTCAGCAACCGGAATGCTTTTTCGTCAATGATATCTGTGATCCGCTTGTCATACTCTTTTTTCTTTGCAGGAACCTCGTCAATAAAATATGTGGTGGTATGCCCGGTGAATTCCTTTGATTTCTCCCCACGCTTACGGGTCCACTTTTCCACAAGAACTTTTTTGAGATCCAGGATGGTGCCGTCAATATCCAGGGTGACAGAAACAGAATGGTTCAAGTTGTGGCTGGCCTCCCCAGTCGCATCCAAGGCTTTAATTTCAAAAGTGGTTGAATTAAGACTGTCCTTATTAAACAGGCACCAGATAAAACCATCCAAATGTGTGGTCTTGCCGGTGGCGTTATCACCGTAGATATTGACGCTGGCCCCGTCAAAGTTGATAGCAGACGATTTAACGCCCTTAAAGTTTTCAAGCAAAATACTTTTCAATGTGATTTTCATTAGATATCCTCTACTTTTTTATAGGGTAAAGTTGTTTTCCACAAACGGAACACTCAAAACGCTCATGAGTTTTTATCGGTGTCCAGCCTGGGTTTAATACTCCCTTTTCCCATGTGTGATATATTTCTGCGGTGGGGTGATTTGGGCATGTTTCAGAGGGGGTGCTGATGATTTTGCAAACATCGCTACTCAGCATCGTCAAAACCGAAATCCATCTGGAGTTCATCGGCGGTCATGGTCCGGCGTTTGACGATTTCCATGGATTCTGGATGATACCACACCACTTCCCGGGAATCTGGCTGGTATTCTTTCTGGCACTTCGTTGGCCGCATCTCAAACCCGTTTTGCAGCTTACGGGCATTCATTTTAATTTTTGCGTCCTCGGAGTCAATCTGCCCCTTAAAATCTGATTTCAAGACTTTGAAATTTTCGTCCAGGGATTCTTTTTTAACTGATGCCTCAGCCATGGCAACCCCTAACTCTTTTTTTTCTTCCTCGGCAAATGTGTGCCGCAATGTGATATAATCGTATTTAATGCTCATAATTCTTCCCTTAAATTTTAAAATTTTTGAAGAAGCGCGACAAGCATGCAAATGGAAATCCAAGACGGATTAACTTGTCGCGCTCTGAACCTCCAAGTTCAATATTACTTTTTATTTTTCACTGGCTTCTCCTTTTTTTGGGGGGTTGGGTTAGCATAATCAGTACGCTTGCATATCGGGCATTGGACCGGGGCTGTACCGTCAGTCTATACGGCTTGTGTACTCGGTGCATTTCAGATCGTAGGTGAATATTACCCTTTTGGAATGACTTTGTCAACACATTTAATGTGTTTTTTTATTGACATGAATAATAAGTTTTGATATCTTTTAAACATGAAAAAAAAGAAGATTACAAACATACAATTGGCTCATGAATCTGGTTTGAGTTTAAACCAAGTGTCAAGGATATTGACAGGCACCAGCGGTACATCAAAGAAGACCGCAATCATTATAAGTGAAGCAGCATCTCGGTTAGGGGTTGATATCAGTTCGGTTGATGTCATGTTTAATTATCATCATGTTCGGCGGGTTTTGAGGGGGGAGTGAAATGTATGGACATGATTTGATTAATGATTTGAATAAAATATATTCCAAATCAAGAAAGAGAGATTTTTCGGAAAGCATACAGATGATCAAAGACTCCCAACATTTTTATATGGGGGACCTTGATGGGGTACTGTCTATAACTGACAAAATTTTCAATAATGCTGAATTGTCACATCACGGGTTTTTCACCGGTGCTCTTGGGGAGAATACCAAAGCCCCATTTGATAAAATATGTATTTATTGCGATGTTAAATCATTCCAAGAACAGACTGTTTTGAAATATGATGGGTTTGATTCAGGGTATAGACCGGACGATAATAAAATATCGAGAGCTGCATATTGTGTCAATAGTGTTGATAAAAGCGTTTATTTAGATATGTATTCGTATTTGCCGTACTATAAATGCTGGATGTGTTGTCCATATACGATTGTGTTGACCATGGACGGGGACAAGGAAAACACCTCTTTATTTTTAAGGAATCGACCAGGCTTTGGATTAGATGTTCCAAAACAAGGGATAGATATCGCCTTTGATTCTGTCGTTTATGAAAAGGTTTGGCATTTGAACGCTATTTTGATGCTCCTAAATACAAAAAACATAACCACTATAGACAACCCGCCCCCAGCAAAACTAAACAAAAAGCGCGTCAAGAACGGCAAGCAACCCTTATTCACATATAAGACCCTACGCCTACAGCTACCTGCGAAGAGGCGTAAAAAAGGATCTGGACCAGCCAAGGCAAGCGATAATACGACACGTCTCCACCTTTGCCGGGGGCACTTTAAGACCTACACCTCTGACAAGCCACTTTTAGGCAGGTTCACGGGCCGGTACTGGTGGCAACCTCACGCCAGGGGCAACAAGACACATGGCATAGTAATGAAGGATTATAAAGTAAGCGTTAACACAGATAAACATTGACAGATGGAGTCAAATTTAGTATCTTTGTGATGCGAAGAAAACATTTTAAACGGGATTATTTGAACATGGATAAAATAAAATATAATTTTTTGCAGTTGAAAACGTCATGTTCCTGCCCTAGTCCCATGGTTTTCTTCGCAAGCTGCAAATGTTCAAAAGCCCAATCGACCCTAAAAAGTCTTTTGGGCTTTTTTTATTTTTACGACTCCATCCCACGGGGAAAGAGGACCGAGCCTGTGCATGCACCTGCATACTGGCAACAAACGACTTCCAATGGCATAACTTTTTATTTGTCCTGGGTTTTAATAAAAACTGGGCAGCTTTCCAGCATGTAACGAAAGTGCATGGATAGGCAACAGTGCATGCCTTAAAACACTGATCCAGGAGGTTTGAGTATTCCTGATTATAATAACTCAGTCGCAAAATGGGATGGAGCTTCAAGGTGTGTTTGATGGATAGGCCCGAATCAGGGCATGCAGTTGGTTGGTTAAGAAACAGATACTTTATGAGGATAACTTCTGTTGAATGCCTTTGACTCAAGAGATTCCTATGGAGAAAAATAAATGAGAGCAAAAACAAGATGCCCCAGATGCAAAAAGAAGCAACGGCTTTAAGTTGAGTTACACAACGGTGCCGAAGTCATCAATATAGTTGATGGCGTGAACTGCTTAAAAGCCCTCTGCCGTGAATGTGGCCACTCCTGGCCTGTTAAAAAACAATATCCGACAACATCAGATTACCATCCGGTGATGCCATGAAGAAAAAAACAGAAAAGTTGCTGATCAAGATACTGAAAGAAAATGTCCGGGTTAAGGACGGGAGCCTGCCAACATCGTGCTATGATTTTAAAAAGACCGCCCACAGAAAACCCATGGCTTATGGGCTTCGACGAAACCAATTCAAATAGATATAAATAAAAAAGCGCCTACAGGTATTATTCTGTAGGCGTTTTATAAATTGTAAAAATTTATTAATCAATTCCTATTCCTGATCTGCCCATACCGGAATCGCCAGTTTTGCGTACCGATCGTGATAGTATCAGCAGTTGGGTTATAAAGATGAACGTAACAATAATTATCAGACGGCTGAATGGATACCACCAGCCCTTCAAGATATTTTTGTGCAGACCAATCTATTAAAGCCCAGGAAGAGTTCAGTCCAAACATTGGCACCTGAAAAACATATGACGCCCCTGCTGTTATCGCTGGTGGAGCATAGCCAAAATAAAGAAGCCCAATTGGATCAATAACGCCGCCAGATATATTTGGACTAATTCCTTCTAGTGTAGTGAGGTCATAAAGAATGCCTGTCCCAAGATTCCTGTTGTTAATGAAATCAAGTTCTTCAGCCTCTTCACGTCCCATGAAAACCCCCGTATACCCACCAACTGAAATAGTGTTATCAGATATAAGCCCAGAACTATATTCACCGGCAGTAATCCACCGAATATAAATTCCAGCCCCACCGGCTGTTTGGGCGCAAATAAGATTTGAATTAGCAGTGGATGCCGCTTCTAAAGTAGGGCTATAACTAAACCATTCTCCGATACGCCCCTGCTTATCAAAAGTAATTGTTATCGTATCTATTTCATCAGTGGTGTATGTAGCTATTGATACTCTACCATCAGTCACGAGTCCATCAACATCACCATGTGAAAGATTTAAAATTCGTATCGTCTCAACAAGAGTTAATGCCAAAGTTGCTTTTATATCAATTTCATAATCTGTTGTGGGAGCTGCTGGGTCTACAAAGGTATAAATGGCTCCTGGAAAACTAGCATTTGCGTAATTAAACCTTATATTGTCTCCATTGACTGGATTGCCTGAAAACGTAATAGTTCCAACTGCTTTAGATTGTGTATCATCTGCTGTAAGGCCATCTATAACATTGTTGCTACAGTTCAGTTCTCTAACAGACCTAATTACAATGCCATGCCCATAAGAATCTTTTATTACATTATTATTAGCTGTCATACCATCAATGGCTCTAATCGTTAAACCACCAATTTCATCGGTATTATCTTCGCGCCCGAAACCCTCAATACTGTTCCCGGTTACAACCATATTGCTTCCCATGACAGCAGGGTAAACCGTAGCGGGGGCTTCAGTTGCCGCGTTGCCAGTGACAATAATACCGTGTGTTTGGTCTTCAGGGTCTATTATCTCTCCTGTCCCGTGGTCGTTTTTAACAGTATTGTTTGAGATAACACAACCTACCGGAACAGAGCCTATTGCGCCCGTATTAGACGCACCTCCTACTAAAATACCAGTTCGACAATTATATATTTTATTATCTACAAAAGAAAGATATTGACCTCCATGGGTATCTAATCCCTCCCATACATAATTGTTTGAAATTACATTCCCTTGTACAATAACATGTTCAGATAATGGTTTAACCGCTAATGTTCCCGTTGATTTAGACACTACTATGCCGTAGGCTAAATCCCCCGTAACCTGATCAGTTAAAGGGCCTGCAATACCATCAATTTCATTATTAATTATGCGTCCCTGCAAAACAGACAGTGTAGCAATACCAGTATAATAATTGTCATATACGTAATTATTGCTAATTTCGAAGTTCTCAACAAATTCAAATCTAATCCCAGTATTCCAGTTGGTTAATTTGGTGTCTTTTATTTTTATCCCAGAAATATAATCAGATGCAGATGCACCAACAGCTATGATACCAAATTGCAGATTTGCAGATAATAAAGCTTGAGGACCATCTAATTTTATGCCGTAAATCTCCACATCAGATGCGTGTATCTTAATTCCTCTGCTTTCGATTAAATCAGACGGCCAATTGAAAGTAACCCCATAACCAGAAATTGTTAACGATTTATTAATATCTATATATGCTGACATCGCGTATTCCCCAGGAGGGATAACTATCATGCTCCCGGCTTCCGCTGCTGCAATTGTCGCTGTAAAGGCCGCTGTGTTTTCAAGATATGTGCTGTCTGTAAGAAACCCAAACCATGCTGGATTAGCTGATTTTAATCCTGTTATAGGGCCGGATATAATAACGCCAGCGTCCACTTTTAGCGTTATATTTTCTGGTTTTTCCCAGGCTGTAATAAACGTGTATGTTGTCGTGGCGGCTCCAGAATTGTGAATAAAGTGAATGGTCGCGGCATCACCGGCTGCTTGATCTCCATAATATTTAATAGTGTTGTTATCCCCAGTAATCCCTTGGTCTGAAGCATTGTAATCAGGCGTAAAAACAGATAACCCTATATACTCCGCTGAAAAAGGGACATAGTAAACCTGAGATCCGTATGAGTCTAAAACCTTAAGGCTGTAATCACCATCAACCATTAGCGTTACTACAGACCCCAAATATGTGGGTGTTCCACCTGCGTTCGTGTTTACTGGCTGCGAGACCTCGACTCTTGTGCCATCTTCCTGGATAATAGTTATTTGTTTCTGATTCGCGGGAATCACCGGGTCAAGGTCTGGGATACCGACATAAATAGACCCCAAAGAAATCGGCTTCCCTTTGTCTGGGTTTGGGTAATATTGGGGGTTGAATTGTACTGTGTTAAGAGCGCATGCCAAGGAATAATACAATGCGAATATTACCGCAAAAGCTAAGGTTTTGAGGTAAAGGCTAAGCCTTTTACTTTTTATCATTTAATTTATCTCCTTGGGAAACAAGCCCCATTGTTGCAAAATGTTGTGAAAGTTTACGCTTAACTACTTCAGGTTTATATTTCCCGTTGGCAATCCATACAAGATCATGGGCAAGATCAGGATCAAGCAACGATCTGTTTATCAACTTCCCTACCCTGCTATCACTCATCATCTTTATGGGTGTAGCTGCAAGACTTATTGTCCCTGTAACCGGAGAGACAACCTTTGCTGTTTTAGCTATCAATGCCCTAAAAAATCTTGACGCTCCATGTGCCAAATTTTCAGCGGTATCAGATCCACCACCAATCGGTGATTTAGCTGTTCTATCTATCACTCTTAAAGCATCACGGACCCTATACATGGCAGCCAGTTTATTTTTTTCTCCAGCAAAGATAACTTTTAACGGCTCATCAAAATCTTTTAAGAATGTTGATATCTTCGCAACACTCATTATCTCCTTGCCAAAAGCATCAACACCAGTTGTTTCTACGCCCTTCATCATCTCGTCAATAAAGGCGTTCTGTAACCCTTTCTTAGCCTGGGGGTTATTCCTGATGGCATCCATGAGCCTTTGTGCCGATTGCTTTTTTTGCCCAGCGTTCAAAGCTTGCCGGACTTTTGTGTTAATATTCCCATTCAGCAATTTGGAGGCTTCCGATTTGTTAAACGCTGATTGCATTTTTACAGCTTCATCCGCTGCCTTGGCCGCTGATTCAATGTTTTGGAACTCTTTTAATACCCCGTATTTTTTAAGAGCTGCCTTGTGCTTAAATACCCATTGATTCAGTTTTTTCTTAACTATTTCACCCTCACCATTCATAACCCCCATTCCGTTCTTGCCGCCGCCTATCATGTCTTGACGTATGGCATCCCGCATCGCAGTTAACGCCCCTGGGTCATGCCCTACCGCCTCCATGAATTGGCCTGCAACCTCTTCACCAACGGCCCCGGGTTTAAAAAACTGGCTGGCAACCTGGGAACTGGCCACTTTGTCTCCCTTGACACCTTTTGTTAAAATATCACCCACGGCCCCGCTTTGGAACTTATCAATAACCTCCTGTTTCCAAAAGGTCCGGGCTTTTTTAAGTTTGGCCGCCGCTTGCTCATCTCCAGGCATCGCCCGGGTAACTACTTTCTCCATGACTGTTTTTGGCTGTTTCCATCCTTTTGGTCTGGTTTTTGACATCATAGAATTAAGCATGTCAATTTCTTCGTTTATAAATTCTTCTGGTCCAGTATGGACAAGTCCGGCATCTTTGCCTACATAATATTCGTTCATGATATCATCGGCAATCTTTCTTGTCTGATTCGCCCGGGTATCCCGACTTAACCAATCCTGGAACATTTCATCAGGAGTATCAAAGCCCATCTGGTTCGCATATTGATCAGCATGCGTTGGGGCCCCCTTTCTCAAAAGAGTTGGCCGCCGCCTCAAAATTTCTTTTATGGTTTCTTTGTCGGTCCCCATGTGCGCTGTTTCCAGATTCAAACCGCCCTGATCAATGATATCTTGATACGCTGCAAATTCTGGACTTTCCTTCACAAGTCCCTTTGCGGCATTAAGAGCCTTGGCATATTCTTCTTTGTCCTCGGCTGCCCTCATCGCTTTTATATTCTCGCTGGCCTTTGCCTGGGCCTCGTTTGACGTCACAAGGTAATCTTCTATTTCTGCCTGCGTTGCGCCTCCCGGGGTTTCAACTGGCTGAACTCCTACACGCTCCCCGCTTTTGGATGCCTGTTCAAGTAGGTCATCTGCTTCTGCTGCCATCCGATCAAGTCTTGATGTTAAAAACCTATTTGCCCCAGGAACCCCGCCTATCTTTCTGGACTCTGCCCTTAAGTTCGTGACCATACCCTTTAACCCGCTTGGGGTGACTATATTGTTTTTATCTGCTAACACTTCCCTGATGGTTTCAAAATATTCAGGGACATTCTTTTTTATATTCTCAAAGTCATCAAAAGGCTGTGATATTTCATCTAATTTTCCGATAAGCCCTGAACCGTCAATCCCAAATTCGGGAACATCATCAAACAATACCCCACCTGCCTTACGTGCTGCTTTCTCCCCCGCCTGGGCCGAAGCCCGAATGGTTTTACCCGCTGATATGGTCCCCTCTGTTTTTGAACCCATAAGGCCCAATTCATCAAGGGCGGTTTGTGTGCTGGATACATCCCCAGCCAATTTTTGTTCTTGTTTTGCAAAGGGCGTTAATACATCATCAAGCCCCTCTTCGCCACCCTTTGCTTTATTTATAAAATCCCTTATGGCCCTGAAGTTTTCAGCCTTGCGACCCTTCCACTGTTCCGCAAATTCTCCAGGAGTTTGAGTTTTTGACCTTTCAAACTTTATCTGGTTTGCATCACCTGTCATTTCTGCCCTGGAAAATTTAAGACCAGGGATCATTTCTTCATACTCTTTGGCTTTTTTTATATTTTCCACAATCCATGGTCCGGCTGGAGTGTCAGCAGCAATAATGCTTCCCACTTTTTTCTTAACGCTGGTATCCATGAGAGGAGCAAGGCTTCTTAACTTGTCAAAGGCTTTCTTGCCAAGGTATCCCAAAGGTTTTAAAGCCGTCTGGCCGCCTACGTCCCACGCCACGCCCTCTGAATATCTTTTCCCGGCCTCCAGCCCTTCAATCCATAATGGTCTCTGATCTTTTACCCCTGCGAATTGTTCAAGTATATCTGCGACCTCAGCCCCCAGGGAATAACCAAGCCCAGAACCAACAGCGGACACGGCAGGCCCACCCGCCGTAAAACCAGCGATACCCCCCGCTGTAGCCCCACCCATTTCAAGGGGGACTCTGCTTGCGCTGGCTGCCCCTGCTATGGCCTGCCCTGGGATATTACGCCTGGCCATTTGCATTTCATCTGCCCCTGGGGGAATAGCCCCACGCCGTTTTAATTCTGCCCTTATTGCGTCGTAACTGAACCTGGGGGGTTGTGCTGCCCGTGGTGGTTGTATGGTTGATTCTCCCTGAGGTGGTGCATCTAGAACATATCCCTCTGGGAGTTCATCCGGGGGAGGTGCATCTAAGGTGTATCCTGCTGGGAGTTCTGAAGATATCATGCTGGCCCCCATTTCCCGTTTCTATAAATTATTCTACCGTTTGGACCCGTGGCTGTTTGCCCTTCTTTAAATCGTCCTTTTCCACCAATCGAGGGGATTGGGTTTTCCCTTGTTGGTGCGCCTCCCTGCCCTGCTGGATATGTAGGAGTAGTTGTCAGGCCAAATCTATAATCCTCGTTCATTTCTTCTGCGGCCCTGTTTATTGCTCTTCTTTGAGTGTTTAGCCATGCGTCGAACGCTGCCCCTGAAAGGGTAGGCCGGAATGCCTCTTCTTCAATTTCAATGGATTTGTCAGTTAATCCATTTTGCTTTAAAGCATTACCTAAAATAAATAAAGAATCAGCACGTTGGGCCATGTATTCAGTAAATATAGGATCGCCTGTTTGATCTTTCTGAAATCGCTCAAATGCTGCCTTGAATTTAATAGGAGAATAATTTAATTTGTGTGATGTCACTTGGAGATCGTCAAGGATACCAACGGCAGCCGTTATATTTTGCTTTCTCCCAATAACAAGACGACTACCAGCAGCGGCCCCTGTTGATCTATTTTTTTGAGCCTGAAACTCCATGGCCCTCATTTTTTCAGGAGTTAAATCTTCCCCCTTCTCTTTTGCTCTGCGTGCCGCTGATTCCCAGAACGCAAGCATCGGCCCTGTGACTCTACCAGACGGGGACCACCCCATAGACGCCATTTCAGATAATAGCGGGTATTGGTCGGTATTGTCTTTGAGTTCTTTTTTAAGGTTGATTTGATTTCTATTAAAAGCTTTATAATTATCTGGAGTATTTTGAAGACCCATCCCCCTTAGATATGTTTCGTACCCAGATGACAGCCCCTCATATTGATTACCGCTGCCATTCTTTACAAAATCAGGATTATCCTTACCATATTCATAATTTTTTATATCGGTAGTCCTGGTGTCTTTAACATCCTCACTCTCCCACTCCCCAATAGACCGAAGATATCTTTCAACATCATCCTTTGGGGCGGTCAAAACATAATCTTTTTTCATTGATTCAAGTTGTTTTTCGGTGAGTAATGGATCATCTTTTTTTACGTCAAACTTTTGTCCGTTAAACATCCCATCCGATGTCTCAAGACCAGGAGGAATATCATCACGTTTCTTTTTGAGCGTGTTCAAAACTGTGCGGGTTTCTGCCATGTCTTCGGGAGCTGCCCCTTGCTTCCCCAGGAATTTTAACCGGTCTTCCAAAATCTCGATTACATTTTCAGGGTGGGCAAGGATATCCCGGTTCGTATCATGGTAGTTCTGTTCCGTTTCATCATCCCGGAATTTCATGGAAGTTTTAAGGCCCTCTGCCAGCTTAGGGTTACTGGCCCCGAACTCTGCCAAGGCCCGCATATCACCAGAATCATAAATCTCCATAAATCTTTTTTTCGCTTCGGTTTGTTTCGCCTGCACATCAGCTGCCTGGGCCTCCTGCCGTTTACGTTCCCCGATCTGCCCCACGGTGTTGGAGATCCCAGAAAGCCCCCGGGTATAATCCATTGGCCGTTCGGTCTGTTGTACATAGTATGGATTCTGCATTTTACTCCCCCCTTTACAAGAATGAATCTATCGCTGTGAGTGCAAAATTACCAAATCCCATCCAGTTATCAATATTTTGTTGTTTCTCTGCTGCGTTGGCTGCGTCACTGTCTGCTGCCATCTGATTTTCTGCTGTAATCCCTGATGCGTATGTCTCTCCTATGCCTGTCATAGCATCCGCAATCGCTGTGTCATTAGATGACAACCCAGCCAGCCCCGAAAGACCTGATACCTGTTGATTGTATGACTCAAGGAGTGCTGTGTTTTGAAGTTGAGTGTTATACTCGTACATATTTGACTGTACGTTTCCGGACCGTAGCCCACCCGTAGCGCTGGCATTACGCATAATGGCCTCTTCCCCGGCCTGCTGCCCTCCCATAATCGAGGAATAAAGCGGGGAATTTTTAGCCTGATCTATAAGTTCCTGTTGGTTTCCGGTGCCACCTTCAAGCCCGTAAAGACCTCCAAGACTTTGAAGTGCGCCCTCCCTAAATTGCTGGGGAATGGCTTCACGTTCTTGGAGATAATCAAGAGCTTGCTGTTGATAACTTGCTGCTGTGTCTGCTGCTGTGTTCCCGGATGTCGTTGTCCCTATATTTGCCCCATAATAGTTATTTGCTGTATTAAAGGCTTCAGTTCTTTCCCCCTCTGTCATCCCTGAAAGTTCCCCAGACATAGCCTGGGCCTCGGCAGAAGAGACACCCAGATTGGCCGAAATGTTCCCTGGTGATGGGTTTGTGCTTATAGATGCCACGGCATCATCACTAAACATACCCCCGATAATACCTCCAGCCTTTACTCCAAGGCTAGCCCCTGCAACGCCAGCAGCTAAAAACCCCAACAACCCAAAGGCAACTTTCCCAATATTTTCGCTTGTTAATCCCCCAAAAAAACCACTTGAACTATCAGATAGTCCTATACCATTCTGCGTCGCAAAGCTGCCCATGCTTGCCGCTGCGTCTGCTGCTCCACTGTTACCCGAATCACCAGTGCTTCCAGAAGAATCTCCTCCTACACCTGCACCTGTGTCCCCGCTGGTAGATCCGGGACCGTGACCATCACTGCTCGCACCAGGACCCCAACAACATATAATCCCATTTCTAAAGCTATATGGTAATTTTCTTGACATGTTACACCCCGCTCTAAATTACGTAAAATAAATAGCAGAAATATGGACGGTCAGTTGGTCCGCTGCTTCCGCGATTGCCGACAAAAAACCGCTTGCAGGAATCGTTTGGTTTACCAGCTCCCAAAGGGGCAATGTCTCCCGGCTCCCGACCACTTTTTGGTTTATGATAATATTGTCGTCTCCCGCCGTGCCAGCTGCTGGAACATTGTGGAAAGTTATATATTTTTCCGTCGTGGTGTCGTTGGTGACAGTGGCGGCTGTGATTTTTATCTTGATGTTCGGGTTCGGCGTGTTCAGAACCGTGTCTGTTATCCCTGGTTGGCCGGTGTAAAGAACGATTATTCCGTTACCCATTATATCCCCCTGAATTAATTTTTGTACTCCATATATGCTTGATACATAGATATCGTGTTGTCTGCTGCTGCACTGGCCCATTGGGCTGTTATTGTCACCGTCATATCTGCCGTTGTGTCAATAGTCGTAACCCCAAGAACAGTAGCCTCATTATCATCAATTACCAGATCAATATGCACTGCCCTTTGTCCAGTAGTTCCGATAGTTCTCTGGGTTGCGTTGGCGTCTATATGCCAATGGGAGCCTATCGGGATTGACTTGGTAACTGGTGCAAGGGTAGCCACGGTTACTGCACCAACTTTTATTCGCAATGTAATTTGGTCTGCTGCCGTGGCACCCCCGTTAGAAATAATCCCATCAGCGTGAAACTTAAATAAATTCCCGGCGCGAAGGGCGTTCGCTACCATAGGACCTGTCCATAGAGTTGTCTCAGTAGCTGTGGACACCACCGTTACCGTGGAAAGAGCCACATCTGATGTCCTATCAATAACTTTCCGATTGGCCACGTTTGTAAAGTAGAGTTTCCCACCACTGTAAGCAAACGTCCCTGGCTCTTGTGTTGTGAGCAATGCCCCTCCAGTGAGTTTTAACGCTGCTGTTCCGGCTGCTGTTGTGCCTGCTGGAAGATGAAGTCTTGCCGTGGGAGTTGAGATATCCACACCAACATTATCATCATCATCAATAATAACATTTGAATTTTGAATTAACCGCCCTGTAACCCCGTCAAATCTTACAACGGCATTATCTGTGGAACTTGTTGGGCCAACAACCTTTTTATTTAATTCCTCAATAAAATAACCCGAAAAATTATCGTTATATTCTGATATTTCAGGCTGGGATACATCAGGCATAGGGGATGGGGTCAATAACTGGACAATATCGTCAAGGCTTTTGCCTGATAAAACAGACGCTAGACCTGCGTTTATTTCAGTCTCAAGGGTAGTTATCCTTACTTCAAGCGTTTGATTGGCTTGCATTAAAGTCTGTACTACATCCTCAGCGCTTTTATCTACACCAACCAACGGAACTGCGGCTGCCAAGAACTCATCCATAGCACCCATTATCATGATAAAGTTATCCCGAATAGATAAGTAATCCTCTATCATTTGGGGAGGCCATGCCGTTAATTTCTCAACATCAACAGCATCAAAAGACAAGCCCAGAAGTTTGGATATATCAGGCATAAGTCACCGCCATCAGCGCAAATGCTGTTCTTGATTTTGTGGCACATCGAAGTTTAAACCCTATCCAATTCTCGACATAACCAATTTGTCTCAAGATAAATTTCTGATTATAATCGCCCTGCTCCCCATACTGTGCCGAAATTTCAACCCCATATGTGACCCCGTTGTATGTTGCTGAAAAAAACACTTTCGCATCATTTGTGTCTGTGTGTTCTGGTTCTACAAATAGATAAGCACCGAGCGTAAGGTTGTCCCCATCGAGCGTTAAATTGTCCCCATCAAGAGTTAAATTACTATCTATAAAACGTAAAACCGGGTCAATAGGATCATCTGAAGCAACTGCAAAACCTGGGATGGTTTCAATTTCAATCTCATCAATTGACATATATTTTAATTTCAAAAACGGGGAATATAAAACACCCTCTTGAATTTCTCCATAATGGGTAAACACTGAATCATCAAGGATACCTATCCTTGAATCACGTTTATCGCCATAAACCCATTTACCAATACGAGCGTCAAATACGCCGTTGATCGCTCGGTATATCGCAGTCCCTGAGATATTAGTTTTTAATAATGTCCAGGCGTATTCAACGCCCAGGCTTTTAGCCATATTGACATTAAACAGCAGAGTTTCACCAGGGAGGTGGACGATAATAAAAGTGACCCCCTTTTCAGCCCTGGTTTCCATCCGCATATCTGATAATTCGGGTTCAGAATATTGTTCAAGGATTTGGTCGATTTCCCTGGTTGAGACTTTAGCGGCACTGCCCACGCTTATGGCATGGATGCCCAACGATTCATCACGCCTACCCCCACAGATATAATGTAACCCTCCAGCCTCAGTCTTGGCGTGGGTTGCTACGATACCTATTTTCTGTGACCTGGTATTGACCCTTTGGAACTGAAAATTTTCATCAGCTACATTTATGAAATACTCCAAGGAATAGCGGCCGAAAACTAACACTTTATCGTCCTGTGTTTTATCAACCCCTAAACTCGGGTCAGGCATAAACTCGGCTGTTTTAAATTTTAAGGGATTTATCGAACTTTCGAAATCTATTGGAGTGATAGATTCCTCTGGGATTAGATCAGTATGATAAAGATATTCACCGTCTGTAAAAAAATATAACCCATCAATCCATACACCGTCGATGGGATTCCCAAGGTCCGAGTCTGTGACCTCATTAAGTGACGACCCATCATAAAGAAAAAATCGCCCATCGGCGATAATCCCCTGAGTATTAAACGAGTATAAATTTTTAAGTGTGGCCTGGCCTGCCCCAGGGATTGCGCCAAGATCAGTAACCACACCACCACTCGATACGCTACAAAAAGACTCACCAGAAATGCGATAATGAGCAAGAAATCTCTCATTGTATGTTCCACCTCTGTCCACGCCTGCCCCAGTACCAAAAGCTGTTAACCCTGGAGTCGCTATCAAGTACCCCTTTGCCCCCAGAATATCACGCTTAACAACGTAATAATTAACAGGAAGATTGTCCCTATAATCTGTTTTAGAACTGGCTTTGTCCCCACGTATAAGAGGAACGGGCAAAGTTGGCATTATAAATCAACCTCCGTTAATTTAAAGTCAATAACCCTGGTTATTACTCTGTCATCATAAGTTGTAACGACTATTTTAACTTGTAATATACCGGCCCCGGCCGTGGTTCCGTCTGCCTGGATACGATAAATAATATCTTCATTAGAAATAGAACTCGAAAGGATTGTAAGCCCTGAATCTGCTTCAATCGTGAATGATGAAATTGATTCAGAATCTTTTAAGTATGCGTTAAAATGTTCTGAAAAATCATTGATATTCGGGGAGTCTGGGTCATAACCCATGGCATTGGTGAGGCATGTTGCCGGTGCTTGCTCTGCTGGTGAATAAAACCGTTGGAAAGTAGAGTTTACTGCCCCGGTAGGCATCCTTGAAGGGTACTGTGTCGGATTCGGTCTATTAATAGCAGAATATAAATGGGATGCCCCGGCCCTGGATTGCATCACAAGGGTTTGATCTGGCTGAAACCCCTTTCCGAAATCTGCCATTAACCTAAAGGCGAGAACTGAATCAACAGAGTTATAAAACGCTGGCTTGATCCCGGATTTTGTGTTTATATCCGGTTCATCTTCGAAATTATAACCGAGGCAAATGTTCCTATCAAACATCTCATTCATGAGAGCCTCCAAGGTGCCCATTGCCAGTTTATTATTTTCTACGCTGGGGATAACCGTTATCCCGGAAATCCTAAGCTTGGAGAAGGCCCCGTTGATACGGTCCACTTTAAGATCGCTTGCCGCCATTGGTTTTCACCTTTTTTTTACGGGTTTTTTTCTCCTGAATAACCGGGCAAAGGTTAAAGCAATCTATCTTTTTTAGATGCCATCCCCCTTGGTCAATGGCTGTCTGGAATGTGTCAGGCTCGAACAAGACCATCTCCACCTCAGTGTCACTTTTTTTGCGGTACAGTTTTATTGACATGGGTTCCTTTAAGCAGGGGACATGGTGGCCCCCTGCATTTAGGTTAGGAAAGAACAGATACGCCAGACGTGGCGAAACCAGGAACAGCACCGGCAACATAGATGCCCACGGCTGCCTCTGCCATCACGGTATGATCAACTGACGCACAGTCTTTAAGAATCACGGCCCCCTGGGTCTGAGCTGCACCGAATCCCACGGCATGGGCAGGTGTCGCGGCTGAGAGGGGGTTGTTCAAAAAGGTTGAGTTTTTAATCAACAGCATTCTTTCAACATCCGTAGCGTTGGCCCCGTAAACCGCAACATGGGCGGTGCCCCCGGCCTTGGAAAGGAACAGGCAATCGTCAAACAGGGAATCCCGGCATTTCTTACCGGCAAGGGTGGCAGACAAAAGGACGTTTGGCCTGATCTTACCCGTTGTGATGATGTTTGCGGTGCTGCCGAATGTGCATTTATAAAACTGTGCGCTATCCCCGTTGTGCAGGAGTTCGGCGGCAGCAGTCTCGTCCAGATCAGTGGATTTGTAAAATTCAGTGTTGAAGAATCTGGAGAACTCCCCGCCCTCGGCAAAAGCGTAAAGCCCTTCGGCGATAGTCATACCGTTGATAACTTTGATGCCGGTAAAGGTGTTTCTGATACCTGTGTTCTGGATCGTGGCAATGTTGGTAGCCGTGGCAGATGCAGTACATTGGATCTTTGCACCCTGGCCGTAGTGTCCAGCGGGGCCATTCATACCCACGGTGTGAAAACGGTTTTTTGTGATGGAAACCATAGCCGTTTCATTGACTGTTGAGTACCCGTTGATCAGAATAAAATCATTATTGTTGGTCACGACAGAATCAACCGCCTTGCCGTAGGTCTTGAAAGCATCAGTCCATGACTCGCCGCCGTTGTTGTCATTGCCGATATTAGCGTCAACATACCAAACGTTTCCAGGCCCGAGCATGTTCGTTAATGCGCCAATCTGTGACCGCGAAACCTGCAACCCTGTGTGGAAAAAATCTCTTTTCATCTTTCATTCTCCTTGTTCATGGAGGGGATGACCCCCTCCAGGTAGAATTTTTATGCTGCTGTGTATGCAGGGCTTGAATCAACGGCAACACTGTACAGGCTCTTGATCACCCATCCGTCAGTGTCATTTGCGTAAAAAAGAACCGCTGTATCACCGATGGCATCAAGGGCAATTACAGACCAACCAGTTGCCGTGGTGGGTTTCACGTCAACATCGGCTGCGTCAGTAGATATCAGCATCAGGATTTGCCCCGGTTCTCCATCAGGGAGTGTGAACGTAGTCACGGCCCCAGCTGCTGAGTCAATCTTGACAATTGGGTGTGTGAGTACGCATGTGTCTGTGGTGGCTGCTGTGACTTGGGTTACAACATCGGAAGACCCATAATTCTTTGACCGTTGCCGCCATTCCACATTTCTTGTTTTGTTAGCCATTTTTTATATCTCCTTTTAAAAAGGAGGGCTGTTACACCCTCCCCGCCTTGTCGGGCTTAATCGGTATTAATAAGTTACTGCAACCCCGCAATTGGCGGGATCGGCAATCGTTACGCCAAACCAGGTAAAAATCCGAAACCGGAAAGTCATCTCGATAATGTCACCGTCATAAAGCATGTACATCTCAAGACCGTTTTTCATCGTGTCGTGAACCACTTTTTTACCATCAAAGGATGCGAACAAATCAGCGGGGATCTTGCCGCCCATGACCTCGATGGAATCTTTAGCCCAGAACAGATTTGATTTATTAGTCGCATCGGTGTTCAGACGGTCAACAGTAGCAGTGTCAAGAATCACAGTGTCGATATTGGCAGAGGCCAGTTCAACCGTTGAAAGGGCCGTGTCATCGGCTGCAATCGGTTTCGGGAAAATCTGGAGACCAACAGAAGACGGTTTGGAGATGACAGAGAATGTCATGGCCTGGCCGGTGTCGGTCTTGTCACCTTTCCCCAAGGCCTTGATAGTTGTGCCGGAATTGGAGATGGTCACTTTATCGCCCACATTATAAGAAGCTGAGTCAGCAACAACAAGGGTGGCCGTCCGGTAATCTATGTTCGTCACAACTTTTGTCGTTGCATTGACGGACCCGGCTTCAGGTTTAAAAGAATGATCCCCGGTTACAGTGGTTGCAGGATCAGCCCCGCCAACAAGATCAGGAAGAAAAGACCCAGTGAAAATATCGAACTGTGCGATATTATTTGCAAGCTGGCCGGTCTTCCACACTTTATCAGGCTCCCCCTGGAGTGTCTGACGGCCTGCCAAATCCTCACCAAATTTGCGAGTGTCCCGATCATTCAACATGAAATTACGCCCGTTGGTATTGGAGAGCTGGCGTTCGTTCATCAGAGCTTGAGCTTCTGAAATGAAGGAATAACCAGAAGTGTCATTGCTCCGATAGAAAAGAGATCCCTGTTCTTTAATCGCCTTGGCAATCTCAGAGTTCAGCTTTGAAGCCTGGCGCATCCCGGATTGTTCAGCCCGGCGCTTCCAGAAGGAATCGTCCCGCATGTTATCGGCACGCTGTTTCACAAGATCATTTTGGGGAGTGCCAAGGATACATGGATACGTCTGTTCAATGATGTCTGTCTCTTCCCCGGTAAGATCCCACCCTTCGATCAAAGGGGCATCTTGCTGGACGGTTTTCCAAATCACATTACTTGCGTTTTGGAGTTTTCCGGGGTCCGGTGTGTCCAGAGTGACAAGATCAAGCATCGAGTCGGGATGTTCATATGTTTCTTTTGCCGTTTCCAGCATCATTTCTACGGTTTTACCAGTTGTAAGTGCCATTTTTATCTATCCTTTACCATTGGGAGACATCAACCTTGGCAAGCTTGGCCGCTTTCTTGGCGTTATACGCATCTTGAGGGTTGCCAGACTTGTGAGCGTCATCATAGGCTTTTTTAAGCTTCTTTACCGCCTTGCTTGACGCTGTGGCCCCACCATCCCCGTTGTGCTGGTTCGCCGGTGCCGGTGCCGTTGATGTAACCTTTTTTGGTTTAGTTAAGCGTTCTTTTAATTGCGCTAAATACATGCCCGCTTTCATTCCACTACGCTGGGAAGCCAGAAGCACTTGAAGTTTATTAAGGGCATTTTCATTGATGCCCAAATAGTACAGAACTTTTTCAGATCCGTCTCCAAGGTCGTCTATCAATTGATCCGTGATGTCGTCACCACCGCCCTTGTAAACCATCTCAACCGTTTCTCGGACCTTTTTATCGCTGGCCCCAAAAAGTTCAGCCTTAATGCCGGATTTTTCCACCAATTCAGCAGCACGTTTATAATGAGATTCGACAGCCTTTTTCCTTGCCTCTATTGCATTTTTCTGTGCAAGGGTAACCCTGTCTTGTTCAGCCACTTTGCGCACTCGCTCAGTGGTTTTCAGATCCTCATAGTTTTCATGTGCTGCATCGTATTCGTCATCCGTTGCAAAATCAACCCTGTCAGGCTTCGGCGCTGGCCCCTTTGCTTTCAGGCGTGCGTTCTCATCGGCAAGGGCTTTGTTCTTGTCCTCTGCCTCTGAGAGCCTGCCTTTGAGTTTGCTTTTGATTTTAAGATGAGTCTTTACAGGCACATCTTTATCAGGCTGGCCCTTGGCTTCGTCCATCTCGGACATCTGCCACGGCTCAAGGGGTTTTGCATCGTCATCGTCAACGTCATCCTCCAGGGGGACATCAGGTTTGATATCCTCAATTGGTTTGACATCTTCAACGACTGGTTCAACGTCCGGTTTCACGGCATCTTCCTTGGCTTTGTTCTGTGTTTTCAATTCTTCGAGATTCATCATATTCTCCCATGATTAAAGGATAGCCCGGTGTGTTCTCGCCGGTAAGTTCCCGCTTTCGCCTGCGGGAGAGGCATACCCGGTCAGGATGGCCGGTAATTTTGGCTTTTGCCAATAAAAAAAGCCGAGCAAGAGATTTAATCTCTCGTTCGGCTCAGTTTTTCTGATACCTATTTTATTATGGTAGCGGATGTAGGACTCGAACCTCTCTTGATGCTCCCAAGGCATCCGTGCAACCCTTACACCTCATCCACTATGCAGATTCATCATCCAGGGTTTGCAGCGGCCCATCCTCCATAACCTCAACCGTAACCGTCCTTTTTATCGTTGCGAGCTTGGTTGCCTTGGTTGATTTATCCATGGGCTTGGCAGCTTTGATGCCTGGCCACGATTCTTTCCCACACGCACTGCACACAAACCTCTCTGTAAAAAAATCAGCTTCATGGTATGGGGGTGGTGCGGTCATCGGGTTGTAAAGTATAAGTTTATCTTTATTTGTGGATATCTCGCCGCAATGCTCACAAAATATAACAACCCTGTACCCTCTTGTATCATCCATGGGTTTCTCCCTCTGGTTTAATGGTTTCCGTTTTTACGATCAAAACAAGTTTACCCTCGTTGAATTTTAACTGCAATTCTCCGTACCATTTCCTGGCTTTGATGTCTTTTAATATCTTCATTATTTGATTGATAGGCTACTCCTTCAAAACCATTTCATGCCCACATCTCGAACATTTTCTGACTATGTGAAAATCAACCCCGTTCTGTTTCTCTTTTATCCCTATAAAAAAACGGTCATCACTGAAACACTTCTCGCATAATAATGTTATCAAATCTTTGTCGTAAAACTGTTGCTGCTCGGGTAAATAATAATTTTGGTCATCCATGGGTTTCTCCCTCTGGTTTTAAGGTTTGCCAATGTGCTTATGGTATCATTGATTGGGGTTTATTGCAATTTGTTCAATGTTTCTCAACAATAACGCCTACCGACCCAAATTTATTCTTACCTGTACCTGGGGTTATTTTAAACCTTTCACCAAGAACTCCCCCGATATAAGATTCAAGTTCTTTTTGCGTAAACCCTTTTTGATATGCCTTAGAGCCATCAATAATAACCTCCATTGTATCCTTGTTAATCAAATGATGTTTCGCGTCAAAGACATCCTTGCCCCTCACGTTGACAAACGCTTTGCCCCCTGGTTTTAAGGTTCTGCCTATTTCAGAAACAATATGATCCCTTGCATTTTCAGGAACAACATTAAGAACTGCATTGTTTATTACAGTATCATAAGCGTTAGATGGGATTTGTGCAGGGTCAGAGAATGTCGGTTTAAAGCCTGCATCTGGATAGGGTTCGTAAGTATCTGCCCCTAACTCTTTTCCACCGATATTCTTCCCTGCACCATAATCCAAAACCTTGCCTTTTTTGGCATCTTCAGACACAAGGTTATCAAATATCTTACGGTATGTTTTCTTTGTAGTGGCTATTTGAGTAGGATGCCCTCCACTCTTTCGCATCTTTATTCCCTCAAGATTATTGGCCTTTCTGAAAGCTGTTATGTCATCAAACGATTTCATTAAGCTTGGAGAATATTCCACACTCAAAGCCCCACCCCCACCACCACGAACAATACCACCCTCACCAAAATCAGGCGGGGTTTCTCGGCGTTGGGCTTCGGTTAGGGTTAGCCTGCTGGCTGTATCTCTGGCCTCTCTTTCTCCTGTTAGGTTTTGGTAACTTTCATAGGGATCGGCCTGTGCATCATCCACCAAATTCATTTTGTTTTCCATGATCAAGTCATATTTTTTCTTTAAATATTCAACGGTCTGTTCTTCACCATCTATTTTGGCTTGATCCATTTTTTTTGAAAGCCTGCCCAATTCATCATTATAGAGAGAAATCTCTTTGTAAATAGCATCTTTCCCCCTTGCAAATTCATAAGGATTCCCGCCCCTGGCCCATCCCTCTTTATTCTGGATGCCGTGTTGCAATTCATGTGTTATCGTTGGCTTTGCGTCCTGGTCCCATCTGGGGGGTCTTATCTGGATTTGTTCCCCTTGAAAGTCACTTTCGCGCCTATACACGCCCTGGGTGCCGTCGCTAAGGCCATCATCTGACATCCTTGTATGTAAATTTTTTAACTCTGGGTATTTGTCATACAATGATGGATTATCAACATATTCACTAAGCGGTCCATATCTTCGGCCTTTCATCATGCTTTTTATAGATTCAAGCCCTGGGTAATTATCCATTATGCCACGGATCTTTTCAATATCATTAGTTTCAAGGGCTCTGTTTATTTCTGCCTGTTTTTTATTGGATAGGTTAACAATCTCTTGGGTGGGCATACCATCATATCTTTTCACATCGTTATAAATATCATCCATCCCCACCGCCTTGCCCGTCATCATATCAGCCCTGAAGGACTCCACGGCTTCTGTTGGTGTGGACGGGTATTCCCGCATGGCCATATCAGCGTCAGATATCTCCTTACGCCAAAACCCATCAGGCTTCTTGTGCATCAGCGTTGCAGCGTGAATCTCTTCTTTACTGGCCCCTCTCAAAAACATAGCCTCTGCCTTGGTAGTCTCCTTTGCAGATGGCCCCACAAACATATTCAGTTTATTCAGGCTGCCGCCACCGGACAAATTCTCAGGAAAACTACCACCCACAACAAGATTCATATTGCCCTCTGTCATGGCCAACAAATCAGATATAGTCATGGGCTGGCCGGACATGCCCCGGTCAACAGTATTCGCATACCGTTTCATGGGGTCAATGGCCATCTCTCGGATTCTACCACCTGCCACGCTGCCTATATTGGAGAAATCAACCGGGGTTCCTTCGGGAGCTGATATCCCCTCCTTGAACCCTGGCTCCATAACAGATCCATCGCCAAACATACGGTCTTTCAGGCCCATGAGTTGCTGCCACTTTGTTTCAGGGGGCCGGAGGATTTCTTGTGTGTTCATGCCTGGTAAATCCATGTTATGCCGCCAACATTGCAAAGAGTTGATCCGTGGTCATGTTCTCAAGGTCTGCCTGGTCGGACTCTGCGACCTTGGTTTCATTGTCCAGTTGTTGGCCTACCATTTCAACCTGCTTTTTCCCTATCTCAGCCTCAGCTTTTTTTGCCTCCACCTGGACCTTGAGGCGGTCAGTAGTGGCCCTGAATACGTCGATCTGTTGTTTAGATTTCTCGTTAGCGTCATTCAGCTGCATGGCGATACCTTGGCGTTGTTCTTCCATTATATCTGCCTTACCCTTCAACTCTTCGGCTTTCGCCATGACCATATTTGCATCATCAGGTTCCTTATTCGCCTGTGCATCCTGCAACGCTTTTGTCTCTTCAGGGGTATCAGGTTTCTTAATCCCCAGCAACACAAGCTGCATCCGGGCATAGTCCCGCACATCGTCAAAGTCAACACCATCCATCAAGACCATTTGTTTGAGCTGCAAGATTTTCATCATGGGATCTTGTGGCAGAATTTTACTCATCATCACGTTGAGCTTATCAATGGTTTCCTCTTTCTGCGTCGTGTAATTCGGCCCTATCTTGGAGAACACATCAAAAGTGGCGTTCCGAATATCATTGAGAATAACAAGTTCACCGGTGGTTTCATCAATGACTGATCCCATCACTTCAACATCTTTTTTTGTCCCGTCTGGAAGGGTGATACGCTCAGTCCGTGGACTATCATAAATCTCTGAAGCCATGGAGGCGTATATCTCAGCGTCACGCCGCTTGGCAAACTTGAAGTTCTCCTGGTAGACCATGGATTGCATGTCCATTCTTTTTTGCCATGCCCTGGCTGCTGTGCCGGACATCTGGGAAAGGTCGGTCACGTCCTGGGGCATACCCGGGTTGGCCACATCTTCAATGGCCTGTCTTGCCACCTCAATGCTCATGATCAATGCGTCAGGCACTTTGTGTTCTTCCATCCTACCAACCGGCCCCACGGGTAGATCTGTTCCGTTCATATCGGTTTTGTTCTGCAGCAGGTAGGCATACTTATTATCTATGCCACTGGTAGCATACATATCTTCATAGCCCGAGATTTGTTCCGGTAGAAATACCGGCATACCCCGTGGCCCCTTGCTCATGATATCTGCAAGGTATGACAACTGGAAGTTGCGGAGGCGCTGCGGGTCTTTTGCGAGTCGGACAACGCCCTCGTAATGTTCTTCCCCTTCAATATACGCACGCTCCCCATACGTTGGGATGATCGGGATATGTTCACCTACAATGATTTCATGGGAAAGAATCTTTTCACCGGATACAATGTACTTTGTGACCTGCCACCGCTTGATCTTTTTTTCACCGACTATGGAAAAGCCTGAGTCAATCAGCTCATCAGCCACTTTTTCCATCTGGGATTCAAGTATAGTCATGGTCCGCTGGAACGGGTCTTCCATGTAAACCAGGACATCTTTTACTTTTTCACGGTGATAAAAATCAACCACGTAAATTTTGGCCCCTTCGCCCCCGGCCCAGGGGAAGGAATAAGATATTTCCGGTGATGCAAAGGAAGCCTGAACAACTTTGTCCGGCCTGTCCCCGGTCAGTTCTTCCACCAAATCCAGGTATCCATCTTCGGTGTACCGGTGCAGCCATGAGAAATAATTAGCATCTGATTTATCGATGCGGGTAGCCTGGGGGTCCCAAAGACCTTTTGAGTTCATTTCCAGGAGAGGCCGTCTCTTTATCTTCTGATCTTTATTTTCACCACGGATCGAAACATAATCAGTGTATAACTCCCACCCACCAACACCACACACCACTGCCTCATTCTTGGCGACGGTGTAGGATTCCTGGGAAAGATTGTTGCTATCATCGTTCCGGTATTTCCCATCGAGAAATTCTGTGGCCTCTTCGGTGGTGTCCCCGTTCGGTTCAAAGTCTGCCTGGACCGGGTTCAATGCCAAATCCGTTATGATCTGCCTACCAGCTCGCTTAACCAGGTCAAATTCACCCCTGTATTCGAGTTGAGAATCTTCTAGTAACCCATCATCCCACTGTGTCACATAATAAAATACCATGTCATCAGCGGCCCGTTCCCGGGTAGTCTGGCCGAAATCATATGCCTTCCCGTGTAGTTTTTTTATGTCCGCTAATTCAAGCATTTTTATCTCCTGGGACCGATCGCAATGTTGAGGTTTGTGGATGATGCTGCCTTAGCATACATAACCGTTCCGTCGGCTTCAGGAACCACCAGCATATTTAACGGCCTGCCTGATATCATCGTAATAGCATTTGCCCCGGCTGCACTCGTTGCCCATGTCCACACCACATCATCTTCAGGTACGAATACCATCGGTGTTGCAAGCCCGGGAGGTGCATCTATTTTAGACACTGTTATCGCTTTGTACGATGTGGTAATTGACACCACTTTCCCTGGAGTTATCATTTTTCCCCCCTTATGTAGCGGTCACAAGACCGGTTTTTTTATTATATTTAATCCCACGATGATCTGACCGCCATTTAATTTTACCAAGCCTTTTCTTGAGTTCTGACTTGCTTAAATTCTTTTTTATTTTTCGGGTTTCTTTTGGCATCGCCTCCCCTATCTCCTCCCCATCACCCTCACTGGCCTGGGTAGTTTTGGTTTTATTATCACGCCGATATCACCGGCCCTCTTTGCAAATCTTAACATCATGTACGCATACCGTCCAGCGTCAAGTATATCGTCCATCGTCTTTACGATCTTACCTTTTTCGTCCCGGTGATATTGCCTATGCTCAGACATGAGATCCGGCTGGCCTTTAAATATCTTGTATAGCCCCTTACGCTGCCTGTCTAATATCTCATATAACCCCGCCTCCACCGACATACCGCCCTTGATCCATGTTGCATGTTCAGGCAGGAGTTTAAACCCTGCTTTCATCCAATTTTCTTTTTGCTGCATTACGACATCTTTGCCCTTTTCATGCTGCAAGCCATCAGCTGGCCACGCAATCGGCAAATCTTTTGTCCATGCCTGGGTTGCACCAAAGGCATCATTTGCAGATACCTTGGATTGTTTCCAGGAATTGACCACATAAATGATGTCATTATCCATATCATAAGCCAACTTGACGAAACTCTGTGGATGGTCCCAACCAAAATCCATACCGCCTATCACCATCCAGTGATCAGGAATAGGGAACGGGTCAACCATCACATAATCATCAGCAATATCATAAATGCGACCATGGCCGAGCATTGGTTCGCCCTGGCTCCGCATCTTCCGTTGATATTCAGGGTACTGAGCCAGTAACCGCACTTTTTTTTCTTCGGTCATATGCGGGGCATCGTCCCACCCCACCTGCATGTATGACTGTTCAGATGTGGGAGTATCAGCAAATTGAATAACAAGCTCAGTCCTGCCATTCTCAGGCGTAAACGTGTAAATTATCCTCCCGCCCTTGCCCCTGTCTCCGTTGATGGTCCGGGTCAAAAGCTGCGGTCTGATTTTCTGGTCTCGGGGTTCTTCATCAACATGCACCCAGTCCACGACATCACCCATGATTGCATGTTGGCCCTGGGTGTATGACCAGAATTGCACAACGGACGTCCCCAGTTTATGTTTTACTCTGACTGTGCGCATCGCATTGACTGTGCCCTGTGCTGATTCATGAGATAATATTTTATCTTTCGGAATCAACCCTCCAGCAAACCCAGCCTGGGAAGTATAAGCCCCAAACAGTTCATTTTGAAGAAGATCCCGGGTCTTTTCCATGGAATATCCGAGCAACCAGCACATAGGGGCATGAGAAAATTTATATCCCGGGTAGCCCTCTGGGTATTCCCCGGTTAAATGGTAGGCATCAATGGTGGTTCCGACTCTCGTTTTGCCCACTTGATTCCCGGCGATTAGGGCAGATTCAAAGAAATCAAAGGTATTTTTGCAGAAGCCAGATTGCCATGGATAAAATGAATCATACTGACGCTGGAGTTTTGACGCATCAAACCGCCGCTTCTTTTCCTTTAATAAAGAAATAAGTCTTATCTTACCCTCTTTACTCTCTGGAATTTTAAGAGCCGTCTGCATCATCAAGTGCCCCGCTTAGCTGTGCAATTTCATTGTCAAGTTCATCGCTTGTTCTGTTTTTTAGATCAATATCAAGCTCTTTCCGGTCACGCCACCGTTCAGGCGACCTATTCTTTAACCAAAATATTTGGGCCGTAACATCTGGGGCCACTGATTTTCTTACAGTTTTTGATATCTTCAGGTTCCCGTCATCGTCAGGCTCCCGGGTAGTTTCGGTATACTTATAGCCTGTGACCCGCTTCATCATACATTTTTCGGCTTTCGAACTGTTCCAAATGTCTTTACCACTGTTTATAGCATCGGATAAGTCAGGATAGTCAAGCTTCCACTGGTAAATAGTAGCAATGTCAACTTGTAACAATTTAGCCAATTTGGCATTAGTAAACCCACCCTCAGAACACGCAACAAAGGCCTGTCTGACAAAATCCTCTTTATATTTTATAGGTGGTCCCATTTTAGCCATACCACATCAATCCCTATTTTTTAAGCCAATACTCCCGAATAATAGCCAACGCAGACTCAATAGCCAGATTTATGGCCACGCTCTGGACGTCTGGATACTTACGCCTGATGTTATCAACTGCCAGGTCTCTTTTCTCAGATCCAGACAACTCAGGGTTCATCTCAAGGAGAGACACAACACTAATAGCTGTCTCGCCAATTTCTTCAGCAGCCACGCCAACCACTGTTTTGGCCGCCCTTTGCAGAAAACTAAGCGCATTACTGAAAAATCTTTTAAACCAATTCATAATCCCCCTTATTCAATACCGTTAACTTTAGCGATATTTTCCACTGCTATCCCGTTTATCTTTGCTGGTGCTGATACTCCGTTTATTATGCCTGACCAGCCATATGATGGTATTTCTCCTATTATTGCTGTTCCATAACCTCCATTACCAAGATCATTATAAGCTATAGCAAAATGTAGTTGATCTAATGTCACTACTTTAGTATAAGATGTACTACCCAAATTAAAAATTGCTGCATTGCCATATTCTGATATAGTCGTTCCTGAAATTACTCCGATTATTGCATATAAATTTATTGTATCATTATAACTTACAACAAAATGTTCTGAGTCTAATATTGATACCGATATAGAGGAAGCCTCATCATCCAAAAATATATTTTCAGTCCCCCATGATATTGTTGTATCTGAAATTGACCCAATCACACACGCACTATGATAAGTTGTTGAGAAATATTTATAAGCGATTATGAAATGTGTTGAATCTAAATTTGCCACTGTAATATGGTATGCTTTACTGAAGTTAATTAATTTTTCTGTGCCATATTCTGATATAGTCGTTCCTGAAACTACGCCAACACGAGCAGCCCCTCGATCTGCCCCACCATCATCCTGGTATGCCACAACGAAATGAGTTGAATCAAACACAGAAACTGAGATAAACCTTGTTTCAGCAGCATTAAATTTATTTATAGCACCATAAGATGATATAGTAGAGCCTGAAAAAACACCGACTACACAAAAACCTTGTTTGGAATCCTCATAATTTGAATACCCAACAACAAAATGAGTGGAATCTAATAATGCTATTGAAATATTCTGAGACGAATCAACTTCAAAGATTTTTATAGTGCCATAACTTGAGATTGTTGTACTACCATCAGTAACGCCAATCCTTACAGCCCCAGCCCCATATTCACCACCAACAGCACTATACGCAACTAAAAAATGCGTAGAGTCAATTGTAGTAACTGAGATATCCCTTGTATCATTAGAATGAAATATATTTTCATCACCATATGTTATTGTTGTTCCTGAAACTGTACCAACCCGACAAATACCATACTCAGTATCACCAAAATCTTGATAAGCAACAACAAAATGTGTAGAATCTAAAGCTGTCGCTGAGACATAATAGGTGTTCTCAGAATTGAAAACATTTTCAGATCCATACGTTATAGATATATCAGTCATCACCGGATAAACAGCCTGCTTCAACCACTCGACAGGGATCTTTTTAGTGATTACATTTCCATTTATTGAACCAACTGCACCACTTTTAATTTCATCTTCTTGATTCTCAAACTCTGATTTATCCCAAGCTCGGATAGGCTGAACAAAACTATTTTCACCAAAAGGAATACGGGCAGTAATATCACCATCAGGTAAATTAAAATCACCGCTGATTACAAAATCAATTTCAAGGTATTCTGCACCGTCTGGAATTTTACCGAGACTTTCAAGACTTGAGATTTCAACAATCTTCTGAAATTTATAATTGTCCTGAACAATTTTAATATCAATTCCTGGACTCAGAGCATCTTTGTAGCGAATCGCCTGTTTTTCAGTGACGCCCTTGGAAAAATTGACACCGGTTTTTATGACTGTTCCATCATCCCAGCGCATTTCTTTATGAGTGAATGCCAGGGTTTTATCATTCTCAATGTATCCCCAGGGAGCAGAATCTTGAGCATCTTCTTTTAGTAGAGATTTGAAGTGCATCCCTTTTAACTCAAAGTCTTTACCTTTTTTAAACACCTTGGCTGGACGCATTTCATTGAAGATGGCTTGTTTCATATCAGGCTTATCAAAGATATTATTTTCATGCCCCTGGAATTTTGTCTGATCTTCTTTGGATGTTATCTTTCTTGGGATTACTGTAATGGTTTTATCATCCATTAAGCCACCTCAATCGACGTATTATCAGGATCGAAAAAGATGTAATTAGCGGCAATACCAAACCCTAATATCTGGACGATATCACCTGTTGTATCCGGCGCAGCATAGACAACATCACCTGCCGTTGCATCACTCAAATAGACAGTATCCCCAGCTCCTGAACCGCTAAATATGGTGTCATCTCGAACCGTACCCCTAAGAAGTAATTTACCTGCTGCCCCATCCGCTTTCGTCTCAAGAGCCATACCCATCGCCGGGGTTGTTGTGGCTGCATTGGTTCCAAGAGCCTTTTTCCATTCATTGTCCGTGGCGTTTGGATAGCAGACATCCCCGAAAATAACAGACTCCCCGAATGTAACTGTGATTATATCCCCGGCTGCTGTGCCTGAAGATGTTAGCGTTGAGTCAAAAACTTGATTGTTCTCGTTGTATTCAAGATCACCGCCAAGTTGTGGAGTTGTGTCACCCTCTACACTTTCAATGAAACCAAGCAAAGTTTTAACAGTTGCCTTTGAAAGGACTTCAGGAACTCCGGTTGCTGCTGTACTACGCCCCATTAAAGAAGCCGTCGCAATATCATCCATCTTAGCCAACGTCACCGCTTTATTCGCAAGCGTAACAGCCCCGGTATTAGCCATCGTAACGTCATTACTTAAAGCCACAGATTTTAAATCAGTACCATCGCCCACAAGTATTTGAGTAGTTGTTTTTGCGTCTAAAGCTGTAGGAGCATCAGCAGCACCACCAACAATTATTGATCCTTGTGAAATGTCATCCATTTTTGCAAGAGTTACGGCCTTTGCTGTAATCGTAAGAGCCGTCGAGCCTGTCACTTCCCCTGTATGCGAATCGTGGCTAACTGCAGGCGTGGTCCCGCCAGTAGATGACAGGCCTGTACCTCCTGTAACAGCCGTCACTGTACCAGCCGTAGCTGCAGACATAGTAGGAGCGGACCCAGGGCCATTGCTTGTCAGCACCTGGCCATTTGTTCCAGTCGCAACAAGAGCGGAAACACCGCCAGGACCAAATGAGATCAAATTCCCGATAGTCGCGTCGGCCAGCATCGCCACGGTCACCACACCATTCTCAATGGTTAAATCAGTAGCTCCGGTGACATGGCCTGTATGGGCATCATGGCTAATTGCCGGTGTTGTCCCTTCCGTGGACGACAACCCTGTCCCGCCTGTTACCGCAGTAACCGTACCGTCGCCAGATCCATATAAAGTGTCAAAATACGTTTTAAGCGTGGCTTTAAGGCCTGCCCCTGAAACTGCCTTAAATATCCATCCGGGATACTCGTATAAATTCAGCCTATCGGCATCCGAAAATGTTTCTTTCAGCGGTGCCGCACCGGTAGCCGTTCTTAAATCAATATTCGCCATTTTATTCACCCAACCCAAAAATATTTAATAATTCTGGAAAATACCCGGTTATCATAGCTGTAATAATAACAGCACCCACAACGCCAATTATCAGACGTTTTGTGGGGGGCGTAAGGTCCGTCCACATCGAAAAAGGGAAAGGGACTATTTTTTTATCATTCATTTTTTAAACCCGTTTGCTTTTTTTGAAAGGGCTTTTTCTTTTGTCATCCTATACCAGGACACTTTTATCTGAATGCCCAGGACAATTACCGCCAACACCGACGCACACGTATCTATATGAGCAATAAGCCCCATAAACCCCGCTATTATAGCATGGCCAAAACCCCCTAACGACTCTGATTGATTTTCTAAAAAGCGTTTGATGTATGGCCCCCCAGCAAGTAGCATTATAAGGAAAATAGAAATGTTCCATTTTAAGCACACATATTTCCCCATGTAAATAAAATAATAATCTTTTTTAAAATAGTCCTTGACATTAGATATCATGATAGCTAAGTTAAAGATGCCAAATGGGGCAAACCAAAACAAGGAGATTTTAAAATGGTAAATCAGGCAATAATTGAAGGTTTTAACCACGCTAATTCACGCCACGCCATCCTCTATCTGGGGTGGCTAATAGCAGTAATTTTTTTATTAATATTATTAAAACATTGGGAAAACTAAAACATGATCACGAAGCAGAACACACAGAAATCTTTCATTAAGGCGTTCCTTTCGCACACGCCTATAACATCAACACAAGATCAAATCTATGCCCAGCTCAAAGGCATGGCTAAATGGCAGAAAATTATAGGCAGTACCCCGCCACAATGGTTTGACGTGGATGATTTGAACTATAAGATCCACAGAGCCAGGGAAAAAACCCCCAGGACAAAACCAACCCTGGAAACCAAGATTTACATGGAGGAAATAAACAGATGAAAAAAAGAATCTGTGACAGATGCGGGAATAATTCATTGCTGCTGAAAGAAAAAGGCAGTGCCTCACTGTGCCCAACCTGCATAGTAGAGATAATCCCAGAAATAAAACGGGCAAAGAAAACCCGCCCCGTAGATGTGCTGGTAATCGCCCGGGAACATTTCAAAAAAACCCACTCCGGGGGCAATTATTTCCTCCGCAATATCCCGGATGACCTGCTGGCAAAGATCAAACAGAAGATGCATGACGACAAGGTTTTTCAGCGTGATATCATCCTTTCCGCCCTAGAAGCATATCTTAAATAACCCACACAAAGAATAAAAGGCCAGCCCCGTGTTTTGGAGCTGGCCTTTTTTGTTTGAGATATAATATTTTATAAACTTAGATAACCATTTATGTTATCTCGGGTAAATTTCCTAACTGGCTTGCCCACTCGTTTGCCCATCTTTACTCCGTTTATGTAGTACACTTTACTCCAGTTTCGACGACTATTTTCAGCAGAGCCTGGGGTAGGATGTCTGCCTTTTTTGGTTGCCCAGGCAGGATTTATTTTTTCCAAATTTACAGCTTTTTCCACCACCCCTCCTGATGTCTTTATATATTATAAAATTTGATGTTCCCGAAATACATTTCGGGAACATGGGTTTCAAAGAGTCTGAATAGTAATTTCAGTCCGTGGCTGCTCTGAATACCGCTTTTTCTCACTGGAATCAGTAACCTGTCCATCATCCAAATAAATAATTTTATTCATACAATCCCATGCAAATTTTTCATAATTATCAAGATCCGGGGTGGTAAGGGGCAAGGCAGGAGCAGACTTTTTTATTTTACCGGCGTTTTTACCGGTGCCGTAATGACTCTTTGGCCGGGACTTATAAAAGACACAATCAACACTCACCGGTCCCTTGAGGGACTCAAACCCGAAAGGAATTTGCGCCACCAGGCATGCAATCCACATCTGCTCTACGCCCTTCTGGTCGCTGTAAATTACCACCTTCTTCCCCCGCTTCCCTGCCCTCGGTCTATTTTTTTGGATGGGTTCTCCATCAATTACAATGTGTATTTCAGTCAAAACATACCCCCTCGTTAGTTTCTTGTGGTTAAAAATAGACGTTCAGCCATTTCTTGATGCTATGGCCTCTGTTTAGTCGGAGGGGCTCAACAAGATACTCTTGGCGAATGAAACTCTTTTCCACAAGCAGCACACCGTACCATCCAGCAACCAGCGTCAAAAGATGTGCCCATCCTGCATTCTCCGTTTTCCTCCGCTTGATTCCGATATTCATTATCAGGCGGCTGGTCATACTGAAAATCATCCTCATCCTCATTGTACCATCCGTTATTCTCGCAATCCTCACAATTAAGCTCCGTGATGTAAAATAAATCTGCCCCGCATTTTTCACACTTCATTTTTAGGTTCCCTCCAAAATTTAAGATTACGTAAAAACTTTTCTGAATGGGGACATTCCCCAGGGACAGGCGGTAAAACATGCAGACACGGCAACCGCCCATACTGGCACCCGAATACGCCCCAGACGGAATACCAGCAAGTGCAGTGGTTCACCTTGCCCGTGTTGCAGTATCCTTTGGCCTGGGCCTCATTTTTTGTCATTGTACGCCCCTAACTCCAACAAGCGAGTATCTAACAGAGTCATTAAAAATTCTTTATCTTCATCATCAAGAACCGGGATAGGAACAAACAAAATTCCCTCACACTCTAAAGCCTCTACTATTCCTAACGGGATTTCCATCATTTCTGCCCCCCCAATGGGTTTGCCCCTGATTTTTTTCTTGGTTGGGAACAAACAGCCACATGTTTGTAAACATATTTTTTGCAGTCTGCACAAGCATCCGGATCATCTTTCAACGAAAATTTAAGGCAATGATCATAAAACATACATTTTGTTTTTTGTTTTGATATTTTTTTAATCATCTCTGAGATTCCCCTGGAAAAGAATTGTGAGCCAATTGCTCTACGCCTGGCATACCTTGGTTAGACCCTGGATCTGTGTTGTAAGCAGACAAGGTTTTATTGTAGGGCTTATGCCTGATGCCAGCCTCCACCAGATTTTGCCGGAAAACTCTATCACCTGGATCGTTAACCCAAATACGCCAGTTGTCGCAGGCTGCACAAAAAGCAATGGGTTCATGCCACCCACCGACCTTGCCCTTTATTCTGAGTTTCAAGATCCCTGTTCCATTGCAGTCATCACACGGGCCATAATGTCCATTACTTTTTTGCTCTGCCTCCTCCTGTTGTCCAGATGCCCACATGGCCTTTTTGATCGCTTTTGGCAGGTTGTACGGGAGAGAATCCAGGTGGGCTTTCATCCAGACAAAGGCGTGTTCAACGTCATCTTTCCTAAACTCACCGATGACTCTATACCAGAGCTGCGCCCTGTCTGGTCTTGGTTTTTTATCCCTGCACATATACTCATAAAAATCATCGACAAGGTTAGTGAATTCTGGGAACTGAATTCTTCCGTTCATAATCCATGCTCCTTTGCATAGGTTTCAATTTCTATGCGCCTGCGTTCTTTTTCACCAGGGCCACTATCCCCGTTTTTGTTTTCAAAATACGATGGTTTGATGGTCTGCCAGTTATTTTCCATGGCAATCTCAAGACTATCAAAGATATTCATACCGACACCCCTACATTTTTTCAACTCCCGGAATAGCCCATTAATTCCCTTTTCGGTTTGGTATTGTTGTTTTTTAGGCTTGAGCATTCTGTATTCAAAAAAAGAAATGATCTGGTCTTTCAAATCCTGGTAGTCCTCAACCTCAATTTTCCGAATTAAATAATTTTTAAGTTCTATTTTTGTTGGTTTCAGATTTTCCCCCTGGGGGGTTAAGGGGGGTTGTTCTTCTTCACATTCTTTAATGCTTACATTCTTGTTTGTGGTTAGCTGCTGGTTACTTGTTGGTTGGTTGCTGGTTACTTGATGGTTAATGTGCTGGTTGATATTGTTTTCGTCTACTTGGTAAATACCCCAATTCACTACACTAATTATACTAAATTTGTTGGTTACTTTGATGGTTAGATTTTGGAGTTTTTTTAGATTTTGAACGCACGTTCTAATTGTTTGTTCAGACAGCTTTAATTCTTTTGAAGCTGCCTTACGACCAAAAATAAAGTCTCCAGGGTTAAGATCGACCATCTGCATTCCCACCATCTGTTTCCTTTTTTTGTGTGATGCTTTCATAAGACACCATGTCCAAAAAACCCACAATTTATGATTCTGCATCAAACCCGAGTCAACCGATTTCCTCCATAATTTTACATACCCTTGATCCATGAAGAACCCCCGGTTATTTCCTCAATATTAAAAAATCAGAAATAGCCTTTTCAACATCCTCACGGATTGTGGCGTGCCCGTTAATCTGCATGATAAAATATTTGTAAGAAATTTGTTTCTTCAAGTTCTTTTCCCAAAACCACTTTAAGCTCTGGCCATTTTCTCTAAGATTCTCTTTTATTTTTGTTTCCACCTCATCACCTCCTTTATTTAGTTTAATAGTAAAACTAATATTAACCACAAAAAGAAAGCCCTGTCAAGAGGCAGGGCT
>Ga0307992_1000232_pt1 | contig 35836 bp, 23 predicted proteins | sample EllFjometagen133_FD_203162 | JGI IMG/M metagenome (GOLD analysis project Ga0307992, IMG submission 203162) | Marine microbial communities from Ellis Fjord, Antarctic Ocean - #133 | ecosystem: Environmental > Aquatic > Marine > Unclassified | place: Southern Ocean | collected 2014-10-08
CCATAATTTCCTTCAAAAATATCACCATCAAATAAAGTATCCAACAATTTTAAAAGTTTTTCTTTCTTTTCTTGGATTTCAGGATGCAAATGCGGTATATAGTTCATTATTCGATCGACTTTTGATTTTTCAAATTCAGTTTTATAAGGATGTAATAACGAATCAAATTCTATAATGGACAATTTACTAATTCTTTCGAAATCCGATTTCGGAATATGAATAATTTTATACAAATTACCAACTCCAAAATTAAACATACTGTTTGCTTCTAAAATTTCTGCAATAGAGATAGATCTAAAATTAATTCCCAAAGAAACCTCCCATAAAAATATTCAGTTTATATATTTCTAAAATTTCTTCAGGAAGCAAGATATTTTTTAAAGTTACTAAATATTTGTGTATCCGAAATCGATATTAGAAGTGAAATAAAATCCAAACTAAAATTCTATAAAATCACAATTTTTGTTGCCATTTTGTTGCCCTAACGATTTTAAATTGATCATAAGGCATTATATCACAAAGCAATAGGATAATTTTACATTATCCCTCCTAAGGAAAAGGTCAGCCGTTCGAATCGGCTCGGGGGTACCATTGACGCATCGGGGTGTTCAAATCTCCCGAAAGGCGCATGAATAGAGGTGTTTTGCCAGTTCGAAATACCTTACCATCCCAAAAAACACTATTTGGGAAAATAATGGATTGTATTTGCTCCTTAATCTTTATATCCATAGTATTTAGCCACCAATCACCAAAGTTCGAACTAAAGAGCTTAAACTTGTTTATAAGTATCTTAATCTCTATATCCTCAAGCTTATTTGCTTCCAGTTTAGCTTCATAAGATAGAAGATTTTCATCGATTTCTTTCATCTTTACCTTTGCATCATCTTCACCAAGAGTTCCATCTAACATAAAATCAAGAAGTCTATTTTTCCGTTGCTTTTCTCTTTGCATCTCACCCTTGATTTGTTTAATCAGTTGTTGTTGCCTTTTCTTCTGTGAGTCAAATTCAGAGGTTATTGAAGCAATAGTTGCTTTTAATGCATTATCTCTCAAGATCATATCGTTTAGTAGACAGTAGAACTTTTCTTCTAATTCTGCTTTTGGTGTTCTAATAGAACAATTCTTCTTACTGCTACAATGATAATAGGCATATTTTGATCCACCACCACCAGTAGATTTACTTCCAGTAATCCTTTCTCCACATAAACCACAGCGTAGTATTTTTTTTAAAGGAAATTCAGAATTATTACTACTTTTATTTATCCCACCTTTTCGCCTAGCAAGCATGATTTTTTGAACTTTATAAAACTGACTTTTTGTAATAATGGGTTCGTGAATAGCATCGATCAAATTTGGAAACCAGGATACTTTCAATTTTCCCATGTATAAGACATTATTTAGCATTTTAGTCAGTTTATCCTTTTTCAAATTGGGTAATCCCATTGCTTGTAACTCTCGACGTATCTCTTCTTTCGAATAAGTATTAGTTTCAGCCATTTCAAAAGCCTTCTGGACATATATTGCATTCTCAGTATCTATAGCAATGATTGAATGTCCTTTTTCTTTAACTCTTTTGTATCCCAATGGAGCTTTCCAGCACCATCTACCATCTTTACAAGCTTGTTGCATTACCGCTATTGTTCTCTCAGATTTCTGATCATTTTCAAATTGTGCAAATGAAGCAGTCATATTTCTACTAAGCTTACCAACAGCATTTAAGTCATTTGGTTCTGTAACAGAATGAATCATTATTCCCATCTTACTTAATCGTAACTCAAGACTTTTGAAATCATAGAGTTCTCTAGATAACCTATCCAGCTTCCACACAACTAACCCGGTAACATGACCTACATTTGACTTCATGTATTTAAGCATCTTTTGAAGTTCTGTTCTATCCTGTGTTTTTGCACTCTCTCCACTTTCTATAAATATCTTTCCCAAAACAAATCCAGATTTTTCAATGAATTTTTTGCTAGCCTGTTCTTGTTGATGCAAACTATAACCTGTTTCTGCTTGCTCTTTTGAGGATACTCTGCAATATATTAACGTTTCCATTGTTAAGATTTGTTTGTACTATTACTGGTTTTATCTAAAATATCAAAGAAAAGAATTGTTAATTCTCTTATACTTTCAACACATATCTTGAATTCTTCTTCATTAAATTCTTCTAGTGGATAATATTTGCGTAATTCTTCGTCTGTAAGAAACTGATTCCTGTTTTCATGAGTTGAGTAGAGACGAGAAGCCAGTTCTTCTATTATATTAGTTATAATCTCTGAAAATGGAATAGAATTCTTAGCTAAGGGTAAAGGACGATATAATCTTTGTGCATAGGATCGACTAAATGACTTTATTCCTCCACCAAGAGAAACAATGACTCTACTTGTTTTACTAACAATTGTCTCTTCTATTATTCTTGTAAAATCATAATTGATAATTACCGAGTCATCTATTAATCCAGGTCCCATTTCTAGTTTATTTAGTTCCCTAATTATGATAATAGACAAAAGCTGAGAAAAAGATATCTTAGATACATTCCCATAGGTTCTAATTACTTCATTGTTATTTATTATATGATTTATAAGCCTTAAAGATAGTACTGACTTATTGTAGATATTTTCCATTAATACCTCTAAACTAATTCACTAGCGATCATTTCTGCTTGTTTCAGCACGGTTTTAGTAGCGAGCTTTTTCATATCTGGCGGATAACCGAACTTACATAGTGCTCTTTTTACTATAACTTTAAGTCTAGCTATTACATTTTCCTTAATCATCAACTCTCACTACATATTTGTTTAATAGTTTCATAAATCCATACAGTTGAAGCCTGAGTGTCTTTCAGTATCTTCGAATACATACAGGGATCAATGTGCTTTCTTATCTTTCGGATTACTACAGGCTTTATACGTTCTTTACCTAAAGTTTTTATAGACTGAACTAATAGAGAACTTTCTTTATATTTAAACCCTATGTCTTTCAAAACTGAATTCTTAAACTCCAAAATTGTACCAAGGATGTCATAGCTTTTATTTGGTCCATCGCTTAAATAGATATACCTGCTCTCTATCTGTGTAGATAATCCAAACATGTTTAAAGCACTATCTCCCGATATCTCTATCCGCCAATTAAATTTCCTTGCGAATGCTCTGGCTATCTGATCAATGTCAGGACTTAGTTCTTGATTAAGAAATTCACTATATTTGGGGTAATCGTATATACCTCTATATACTCTTCTGATTTTACCTTTTCTTACTAAATCGGATAATGTACTATCGGCTTCTTGACGAGTAAATCTTTTCATCAAATCATGTGATGAAAATACCCAACCCCTACGATGTCCTGCTATAAAGTATAGTACCTCTTCATAAAGCTTCATTTATTATCTCCATGTACTAATTACCAGAAAAATTAACATGTTTTTCTGGAAAAGCAACTTATAATGTCATCTTCATTTCTCACTCATTAACTTATTCACTTAGGCGGAGTCAAGTGGACATTATCAGAACTTTGTTCTTGAATCCCAGTGATGAAATATTGCAGACATTTCGATTAATTGAGTTGTTAAAATGAAGCGAATTACAACAATTATTGTTGAAATTCAAGTTCGACTGAAAAAAAGGGAGTATGCATGGTTTTTGAAAGAAAAATTGACATAAACAACTCTAATTATCTGATCGTAACGGATATTCTTAGGAATATTGAATAGAAAAGATAAGGCTATAAAGGGTGTAAAATAAAAAGCACTCTGGCAGTAAAAAAATGGATTTTTGAAAGGAAACCTAATGAAGAAAAGAATATGTCTTTTTTTATTCCTCGGCATCGTTCTGAATGTTTTCTCCCAAACAAATATAGACTCTCTGAAAGCCATATGGAATGATCTGAACCAACCAGATTCAACTCGACTCTTTAGCATAGACAATATTGCCCAGGAATATTATCAATTATCACAGACAGATAGTATAATCTTATACGCTCAGAAGGAATATGAATTTGCTGAACATCTCGGTGATAGTGAGAAAATGAGTGGAACTCTTATCATTATGGGTATTGCATTTGAGTCTATGAATGAATACCCCAAAGCATTGGAAAATTACAATCGAAGTATGAAAATAGCCGAGAATGCAGGTAACAAGGAAGGAATTGCTGTAGCGCAGATGAATATAGGTATTCTTCAAATGCTACTTGGCGATTATGCTGAAGCAATAGATTACCTTACACGAAGTTTGAAAATTGCTGAAGAAATAGGCAACAGTGATTTACAAATCACAATATTACGTAATATTGGTATCATTTACATTTACCAGGATGATCCTGAAAATGGTTTAAGTTATACCAGACAGAGTTTGGCCATATCGGAAGAAAAAAACGATTTAGGAGGTCAGGCAAAAGCACTAAATAATATCGGGACAGCATACAAAGATAAAAAGGACTACGAAAAAGCCGCCGACTATTTCAATAAAAGCTTAGTAATTAAAACTGAACTTGGCTATAAGAAAGACTTACCCAGCACACTCATCAATATCGGAATGTGTCAGGAGTACAACGGTAATTACTCCAAAGCCTTGGAATGTTTAAATAAGTCTCTAAAAATCAGCGAAGAAATTGAAGATAAGGAGCTTATTGCCAGATCACTAAGATCAATTGGACATGTTTACCATTCAAAAGGCGATTATGAAAATGCAATCAATTATAACCAACGATCACTTTCCCTCTCAAAAACAATAAAATCTCTTGTTTCGACTGAAGAAACGGCGAAAGAGCTTTATGATAATTATAAAGCATTGGGTAAGTACAAACAGGCTTTAGAGATGTACGAATTGTACATTGTTACACGAGATAGTCTTTTGAGTGAAAGAAATAAAGATGAAATAATCAGGCAAGAATATAAATATGCTTATGAAAAACAAGCCATAGTCGATAGTTTAGCCTTTGTTAAATTGCAAAACGAACAAGAGCTAAAACTTCAAAAATCAAAAACTCAGCAACTGGTTTTGATAATTGGTGTAATACTTTTGTTAGCATTTCTTGCTTATTTTTATAATAGGTTTCAGTTAATACGCAAGCAAAAAAGGATTATTGATCAAGAGATTTCAGAAAGGAAAAAAACAGAAAAAGAACTTAAAAAAGCTAAAATAATTGCGGAAACTGCAACTCAGGCCAAAGGTGATTTCCTGGCCAATATGAGCCATGAAATTCGTACACCAATGAATGCAATAATGGGTATGAATTATTTGCTACAGAAAACAGAACTCACTTCCAAGCAGTTTGATTATGCCAAAAAGATCGAGCGATCTGCTCAGAATTTGCTGGGAATTATCAATGATATTCTGGATTTCTCCAAGATCGAAGCCGGCAAGATAGATATGGAAATGATCGACTTTAATCTGAATGATGTGCTGGATAACCTTTCCAATATGATGAGCGTGAAAGCCCAGCAGAAAGACCTGGAATTGATCATTTCAAAACATTCGGATGTTCCCACATATCTTGTTGGAGACCCGCTCCGGTTAGGACAAGTGCTCATCAATCTTTCCACGAATGCTATCAAATTCACCGAAAAAGGTGAGGTTGAAGTGAAAACAGAGAAAATAGAATTAACTGATAAAGAAGCTTTTATCAAATTCTCTGTAAAAGATACCGGTATCGGGTTAACTGAAGAGCAAAAAGGCAAGTTATTCCAATCTTTCTCGCAGGCAGATGCATCTACCACTAGAAAATACGGTGGAACCGGACTTGGTCTTACTATCAGTAAAAAACTGACAGAATTAATGTGTGGCGAAATTGGCGTGGATAGTGTGCCGGGAGAAGGAAGTACATTCCATTTCACAGCACGTTTTGGCCTCTCTGCCAAAACGAAAGAAAAGATGCGGGTAATTCCGGAAGTACTGAATAATATGAATGTACTGATCGTGGATGATAATGTAACTGTGCTGGAAGTAATGACGGATTATTGTCATGACTTCAGTTTTAAAGTGCAGACAGCCAATAACGGCAAGAAAGCTATAGAGATCCTACAGAAAGATCATACCATCCAAACTGTTTTTATGGATTGGAAGATGCCAATAATGGATGGTCTGGAAGCGGCTACTCGCATCAAAAACGATCCTAAGATTAAACCAAAACCCAAGATAATAATGGTTACCAGCTATGGACGGGAAGAGATCCTGAACCGAGCTGAAAAAATCGGCTTAGATGGTTTTCTCATCAAGCCAGTAAGCCAATCGCTGCTTTTGGATACTGTTGTAGAAGCCTTTGGTGAAACTATCGCTTCTGATAGAAAAGATGATAAAAAACAAAAGAATACTGATGAGCTTGATGCAATTCGTGGTGCCAGCCTGCTGCTGGTAGAAGACAACGAGATCAACCAGCAGGTTGCAGTTGAATTGTTGGAAAGCGAAGGCTTCGTTGTAGACGTTGCCGATGATGGTAAAATCGGAGTAGAAAAAGTGTTTGCAAATCCCGACAAATATGATTTGATATTAATGGACCTTCAGATGCCGGTGATGGATGGCTACACAGCTGCTAAAACTATTCGAGCCAACAAAGATTTCGATTGGCTGCCAATTGTAGCAATGACTGCAGATGCCATGAGCGGTGTAGAAGAAAAAGTTCTGGGTATCGGTATGAATGCCTACGTTACCAAACCTATCGATGTGGAACAATTATACAAAACCCTGATCCATTGGGCAGATGCAGAAAAGATCAAACTGCGACAGAGCGGTGCAGAAGTAAAGAAAACCGATGAACCAGCTGAAGTTGTACTGCCAGATATACCTGGCTTAGATATTGAAAATAGTTTAAAAAGAGTAGCAGGAAATAAGAAATTATATTTGAAGATCTTGATGCAGTTCAGCGAAAACAATCGCAATTTTGCTGAAGAAGTTTTAAAAGCTGTGAAAGATAAAGATCAGGAACTGGCTGTACGAACAGCGCACACGATAAAAGGCGTGGCTGGTAACCTTGGTGCAACCGATTTGTTTGATGCAGCTAAGGTCCTGGAATATCTATTACATGATGGAATTGAAGATTCTGATGCCATAAACAAAACTCTGAATAATGTAATTGAATTATTGAATCCTCTTATCGAAGCTATCGATATTTTCCAACAGGAGCAAAAGAAAACAGAAGCAGCTGCAGAAACTCTGGAATTGAATCTGGAAGATGTGAAACAGGTGATAGCTGATCTGAAAAATGATCTGGAACAATACAGTACGGAAGCAACTGAAAGTTTTGAAAAATTAAAGAGCATGCTGAACGGCCATGGTTATGACCAGCAAATGGAAACAATGCAAACACGGATAGATGGTTATGAATTTGATGAAGCTATTGAATTATTGGACAAAATTAGTATCGATTTTAAGTAGTGAATTCGGGAGGAAAAGTTTATGTCTAAACAATCCATTCTGGTAGTGGATGACACACCTGAAAATATCGATGTATTGAATGGTATCTTGAATGAAGAATATGATGTGAAAGTTGCAATCAATGGAATGATGGCTCTCAAGATCGCTCAGAAAATGAAGCCTGATATAATCCTTCTGGATATCATGATGCCGGGCATGGATGGTTATGAAGTGTGTGAAGCATTAAAAGCTAACATGGAAACTCAGAAAATTCCAGTCATTTTCGTAACTGCCAAAAACCAGATCGTCGATGAAGCACGCGGATTTGAAGTGGGTGCAGTTGATTACATCACCAAACCTGTCAGCCCTCCCATTGTTCTGGCGCGTGTTAAAACACAGCTGGCCATCTACGATCAAAGTCGGACTCTGGAATCTCTGGTAAAAGAGCGCACACAAGAGCTGGATGATACACGATTGGAGATTATTCGACGGCTTGGTAGAGCGGCTGAATATCGCGATAATGAAACCGGTATGCACGTGATTCGAATGAGCAAATATTCTCAACTAATTGCTAAAGAAATTGGTTTGGATGATGAACAGGCTGAACTTATTTTGAACGCATCTCCCATGCATGATATAGGTAAGATAGGAATTCCAGATAATGTACTTTTGAAGCCAGGTAAACTTACTAATGAAGAATTTGATATTATTAAGCAGCATCCCGAGTATGGAGTAATGATAATGGGAGAACATTCCTCTGAATTGTTAAAACTTGCCAATGACGCTGCAAATTCGCATCACGAAAAATGGAATGGTAGAGGATATCCGAATGGTACAAAAGGCGAAGATATTCCACTTATTGGCAGGATCGCTGCTGTTGCTGATGTATTTGATGCACTTACCAGTGAAAGACCTTATAAAAAAGCCTGGACTATTGAAGATGCAGTCGGTTTGATCGAAAGAGAAAGTGGTGAACAATTTGATCCACGCATTGTGAAAGCTTTTGTGAATGTCTTGCCAGAAATTCTGAAAGTGAAAGAGCAGTATGCAGATTAGTAAGAAAGTGCTGGGAAGATAGGTAGAATAAGGAAGGATTTTGAATGGAAAGAGAAACAATTTTAATTGTGGATACTCCTACAAACATCGATGTTGCTAAAGGACTTTTGGAAGAAGATTAATAGATCAAGGTTGCCACAAATGGAATGATAGCTCTTAAAATTGCACAATCAGAACCTTATCCCGATCTTATCCTGCTTGTTGTGATGACTGGTATGAGCGGATTTGAAGTTGCCAGAGAGTTGCAGACACGTCCGTATACAAACCAAATTCCGATAATCTTTCTCACTGGCAAAACTGATGCAGAAAGTATAGCTAAAGGATTTGCAGCCGGGGGAGTGGGTTATGTCACCAAACCCTTTAATCCCAATGAACTGCAGGCGCGTATCAAAACTCATCTCAAATTGAAAGCAATGCGGGAAAAACTTGAAAACCTTTCGAGAAAACTTGGTAAATACCTTTCTCCTACTGTTTATGATTCAATATTTTCAGGTGAAAAAGATGTAAAGATCGAATCATACAGAAAAGTGCTTTCTGTCTGCTTTACAGATATTGTCAGTTTCACAAACACAGCAGAAAGTATGGATCATCACGAATTAACCAAATGGTTGAACGGTTATTTGAATGAAATGGCGATAATCACGATAAAGCACAAAGGAACACTCGATAAATTTTTCGGAGATGCGGTGATGGTATTCTATGGCGATCCCATTTCCTCCAGAATTGAAATTGATGCTTTGAACTGCATCAAAATGGCTCAAGAAATGATAGAGAAAGCTAAAGAAATTGGAGTGAATATACGCGGGGGGATAAATACGGGAATGTGTACTATTGGTAATTTTGGCAGTGACGATCGCATGGATTACACCATCATCGGCAAAGAAGTTAATCTGGCATCACGTCTGGAATCGAATAGTAAACCGGGCAGGATATTATTTTCCGAAACAACTTACGAAATGATCAAAGACACTATAAATTGTACTTCCCATGATCAAGTTCAAATGAAGGGAATTGATAGAGAATTCAAAACATATTTTGTAGATTAAGGAGTGTAGAAATTGTCTGAAAGAAAAACATTATTACTGGTGGATGATGCACCGGAAAACCTGGACGTGTTAAAAGGTTTGTTAAGTAACGATTATAATCTTAAAGCAGTTCCAAATGGCAAGATTGCCCTTAAAATTGCCGGCATGAATCCTCACCCTGACTTGATTCTTCTAGATATTCTAATGCCGATTATGGATGGATTCGAAGTGCTGCAGGAATTACAAAACAATGAAGACACTAAACAAATTCCTGTTATTCTTCTTTCTGCTCTGGATTCAGAAGAAAACATAAAAAAAGGTATGGATATGGGAGCAGTTGGTTACATTCCCAAACCCTTTGAACCGGATGTGATATTAAATAAAGTTGAAGAAATTTTAACATAATAGGAGGATTTATGAATGATATTGAAAAGCCAAAAATATTAATTGTGGAAGATTCACCTGCTAATGTTCATATGTTGGTGGAACTTCTTAAAGATTTTCAATGCTATGTTGCTATTAATGGAAAGAAAGCTCTAGCTGCTGTAGAATCTGGAACAGAATATGATTTGATCCTTCTTGATGTTATGATGCCGGTTCTCAGTGGATTTGAATTGAAACAATATTTTAATCATAATTCCAAAGTCCGCAATGTTCCTGTTATTTTTATTACCAGCAAGGCTGAACAGAAAGATATTAAAAAAGGGATTGGGCTGGGTGCTGTTGATTATATTACTAAACCTTTCGATGCAGATGATGTTTTAACAAGAGTCAACCGAGCTTTACGAAACAAATGGGAACGGGAAAAATTTGTGGATAAGATGACGGAGTTGAAGGCGTAATTATTACACCGTTAATAACACATAAAGCCGCTCTATGAGCGGCTTTATGTGTACTTGGTGGAGGCAAGTGGATATTATCAGAACTTTGTTCACAAATCCCAGTGATGAAATATTGAATACATTTCGATTAATTGAGTTGATAATATGAAGTAAATCCATTTGATGCATTCACCTTATTAATCCTTATCTTGTATCATTACTTTTTTTTTGATTTAACCATATTTCATTGGAATATTGATTGGAACCACCATCAAAATTTGCAATAAATACATCATTGTATCCGTCCTTATCAAGATCCTTTATTACCGGACGCTGAAAAGGACTTAGAGTTCCAATTATTGAATTAGTTATTGTAAAATTACCCTTGCCATCATTACTCCAAACTACGCTGGCCTCTCCCAGATTTGTAATTAACAAATCGAGAGTCTTGTCACCATTTAAGTCTCCTACACATACTCTACCAAAAATTGAGCGAGATAGCTTTTGCCCACTATCTTTGAACATACCATTACCATCGTTTAACAATACTTTTGAAGGTGAATTATAATTACGGTTACCATTAGTAAACACAATATCCAAGTCCTTGTCATTATCAAAATCACCAAAAGAAGCTGCACCATTAACTATCATTGTATCTATCATTGTCCAGTATTCTCTAAACCGCCCCTCATAATTCATTAGTATTTTAAACCCACGGCCAAATTGTCTGCAGAAAATATCCATATCTCCATCAGCATCAATATCTAAAAATAGTGGATTCTCAGGAATCATAATATCGCTTTTTGTAAAATACCCTTTTCCATTGTTTATATATAAAATGTCAGGATTTTGATTATATTCGACAACAACATCAATATCTCCATCCAAATCTGCATCTAACAGTTGTACAGCGTTCCCGCTTAAATCTTTATCTCCTAGGATCTGTCCACTATCCTGAAATTGACCTTTACCATTATTGAAATATATTTTACTGGGTTTATTATTATATTTTTTTTCATTTCCGGTTTTATAACCTGCACAGGTAATGAAAATATCAGGAGTACCGTCACCGTTTAAGTCATCAACCCCAACCCCATGACCTTGTTGCGTTAATTCCTGCCCGGAATCTGTAAAATTTCCTTTTCCATCATTAAATAACACCTGGCTGTTATTATAGCCCATATTTGAACAAACCGCATCCAGGTCGCCATCATTATCCAAATCTTCAAGAGCAACTTGAACTGTACTTTTTTTATCCGTATACTGATCATTCAATTTAAAATCAGCAAAGGATTTCTGGTCATCGGTATTGTCTTGGCTATATAAACTAATGCTGATCAAAATAGTGAATATTATTAGATTAACAAGTGAAAATTTCGTCATTTTATTATTTTTCATCTTTTATGTATCTTTTTAGTTTTTTGTTTCATCCGAAATCATCTCTCCTTCATAAACTGTAGGATAGGACTCCCAATTCGGATTACCACCGACGGTTCCACCAATTAGATAAATTTTATTTTCTATGGTTGTGCATCCAAAAAACACGTTTTTTGCAGGTAATGGAGTTGTTTCTACCCATTCATCCATTTTAGATTTATAAATAAAAACCTTCTTTGAACAATCATCTTTGCCATTTATAATAGTCTGCCCACCCAAAATAATAATCTCATTATTTACTACTACAGCTCCCGGTTTGAACAGTAATAATGGTAGATCGTTCTTCTGCTCCCATTTATTTGAGTTAATATTATAAGTTTCAACTGTTAATATATCACCCCAGATATTCTCCTTAGTCCCAGCTCCACCAATTACATAAATCAGAGAATCCAAGGTTACAACTGCAGCATTGTTTCTTAAAGAAGGAATAGCTGCTTTCTCCGACCAGGAATTGGACAGAACATTATATGCTTCATTTATTTTAGTGATATTTTTCCAGGAAGTCAGGCCACCCATAATAAAAATATCACTGCCTGATACACCACAATCAATGTGTTGCCTGGCAGTTGGCATTGGTTCTAATAATCTCCATGTATCAGTTTGAGGGTTGTACTCTCGGTTAGCATCTTGAAACAGGTCGCCGCCTATGGCATAAATTTTCCCATTAACAGCCGCTAATGCCAGATTCATCGCAGGCTTCGGGATGTCTGCCAGTTTTACCCACTGATTCTTTTTTGGAATGAATTTGTAAAAAAATGGAGGTAGAGCCTTGTCATTACGTCCTGTCACAAAATATATCTCATTGTTCAGGCTGACGGCTTCACCAGAATAATAACCTTCCGGAAGAGAGGCTAATTCTTTCCAGACTATTGTTTGAGCAAAAGATATAGATATCGCAGTGAATAATATTATAGTGATTAATATTTTTTTCATTTTACTTCCGTTCATTTTGTATTTTTAATTCTTTAATTATGTCAGTAGAAACCCAGAATATGTCCCAAGATTCTGTATGTCGCATAAAAAACAAGTATTTGCCATCAGGAGAAACAATCGGGAATCTTTCCGATGTTTTCGTGTTTATATCTGGACCGAGGTTTAGCGGCTTTCCCCAGGTGTCATTCTCATCCTTAAAACAAAGATAAAGGTCAAGTCTACCAAATCCACCTTTCAGCGCAGAAGGAAAAATGATATAACTTTCATCTTGAGAAACATACAAAGGCCACCAATATGGAGTATTTTTATTGATACTGACTGTAGATGGAGAGTGAAATTTACCATCGGTATAGTTAAATCTGAGGAAATCGATTTTATTCTCTGCAAAGTTTCTGCCCATGGTATAGGCATTCCCTTTATCTGTTATGATTGGAGGTCTGTCATCACCATCGCTGTTAAAAGGATGCCCTGCATTGATGGGTTTGCTCCATTCATTATCCTTTCGTTTGGCATACCAGGTATCAATATACCCATAACCACCAGGACGATTTCTGGAATAGAAGAATATTTTCTTGCCATCAGGAGAGAGAGTTGGCTGACCATGCAAATGTGTTAAATCATCCTTTACAAAATCTGCTAATTTCGGTTTTGTCCAATTGTAATTTATAAATTTAGAGAAATAGATTTGTTCAGAAACATCACTTGAAAACCTCGACCAATAGATCTCATCTCCTTTGGGTGAAATAGCAACCTGGCAATGTTCTTGCCAAGTGGAATCGGAAACAATGCCGGGGGCAAATACTTCGGGAATTAATCCCGGTGGTGTAAGTCCGAAATAGGCATCTGTTGTTTCTAGAAAACTCTTCTCTATTTGAGTACAGCTAACAAAGCATAGTGCTATTAGCAATATAAATAGTAGTTTATTCATTTTACTATCTATCATTTTGTTTTTTAAGTTCTTCGATTATATCAGTTGAAACCCAGAAGAAATCCTGCCCGGGTGTATGTCGCATAAAGAATATATATTTTCCATCGGGAGACACAGTAGGAAAACGCTCTCTTAGTTCAGTATTAATTTTATCTCCCATATTAATTGGATATCCCCAACTATTATCCTGGGTTTTAAAACTGATGTATAGATCAATATCTCCAAAACCTTCTGCCTGCATAGCTGCAAAAATAACATAGTCTTCCATAGGAGATACGTAAATGTTCCAGGCTGGTCGAAAATCTTTATTTATGACTATGGTATCTTTAACGGTAAATTTGTGATCTTCATATTGATACTTAATTATTTGATCTGAATTTTTGTAAGCATGGCCTTTTTTTGTAAATACAGGAGTATAGTTTTGACCTTCAGAATTATATGGTTGACCTACATTTATTGGTTCTTTGCTCCATTTACCGTTCTTTTTTTCAACATAATACGTATTCATCGCTGATGTCATCCATGGACTTTTTACCTGATAAAAGAAAATTCTTTTTCCATCAGGGGAAAATACAGGTCCCCCATTTAATCCGTGTATATTATTTTTCGTAAACTCTGCCAATGCAGGCTTTGTCCATTTTCCGTTTTCCAATTTCGAGTGAAATAGCTGCTCAGTATTTTTTGAACCATCTTCTGATTTGTATTTCCCTGTCCATGCCGACCAAAAGATTTCATCTCCCTGTGGAGAGATCGCTACCTGGCAATGTTCTGCCCAGGTGGAATCGGAAACGATACCGGGTGCAAATACTTCAGGAATTAATCCCGGTGGTGTAAGTCCGAAATAGGCCTCTTTTGTTTCTAAAAAACTCTTCTCTATTTGGGTACAACTTACATAGACTAGAGCCATTAACATTATAAGCAGTAATTTTTTCATTTCTATTTCCTCTTATTTATAATTTTTGATCCATTTTCGCTATCTTGTTAGTCATTTCAACGCAAATACGATCAGTAACTCCAAAATCACACGAATTGGTAACTACAACATAAGCTCTATCTATTGCAGGTGCGACCATAACTGCAGCATACCATATCTCATTACTTCCTCCATGAACCAGCACTATTCCTTTTGCCCATGGCTGTTCAGTCTCTTGGAATACTACCCATCCAGCTGCGTAAAAATCAATGGGTTCAATTAATTTATTTAAAGTTGCTCTATCAAGAAAGGCGTTCTCACCAGGCAATTGAAGTGAAATAAATTTAGCCCAGTCTTCTACACTGCAATGAACCCTACCCGCAGGACTTATAGCTTCATTATAATATGCTCTACTAGGTTTCCATTTATTTCCAATCCATGATTTTTTATGACCCCAAGGTTGATCTATTGAATTATCCTTAAGAGGGTCTCCAATGCCAGCAGTTGTCATTCCAAGTGGCTCAAACAAACGTTCTTTGATTAAAATCTCCCAGCTTAAACCAGTAACTTGTTCAGCCATACAAGCAGCTATAATGTAACCAAAGTTAGAATAATGCCATTCTCCAACAGTGTTAGATGGAGCAAAGATTATATTATCCTTCAATAAAGCAAGTCGTCTTTCTTTGATCTCTAAATCGGTATGTGCTAACTCGTCAATTGGATTTTTAGGAAGACCTGCACGATGAGTAAGTAATTGCCAAAGTGTTATATTTTTAAAACCATCGTGGATATTATTTTTTAGTTCGGGGATGGCTTCTGTCAATTTCATATCCCAACTTAATTTACCATCTTTTACCAGAGTTGCAAGCATTGTAGCTGTCATAGCTTTTGAGCACGATCCAAGATGAACAAGATCTTTATCGGTCATAGCAACTGAAGTACCAGCTTTACGAACCCCTGCAGAACCAATTTCAATGATTCCATCACTCGAAATTACCGCAGCAATCATTCCCACAGCTTTCTTATCTTGAATTATTTTATCTAATTCTTTATCTAAATAATTCAATTTTTTCGCCTCCGGTTTATTTTGAGCATTTGCATCATTACTAATAAATGGATATAATATTAATGGTAATATCAGTAGAGCTACAATACTGAGTAACCAATTATTTCGTTTCGATAGATATTTCATATTAGTTAAATCCTTTCTTTTATTTTAATCTTTAATAAATATCTGATATTATACCATAGAAGCCGAAGAATTATTCCGCTGTCCTCGTAAGACGGAACCCATTGATAAGGCTTGCGGTACTCGGATCATAGTCGTATCGATTTGAAACACGGCAGTTGTAGGCATCGTACCCCCAATTGCCTCCACGCCTGATTCGTTCGATACCTGATTCAGGACCCAATGGATTTGTTTGAGCATCAGCAGTATAGCCACTATACCAATCCCAACACCATTCCCATAAATTACCACTCATATCATAAATTCCTAACTGATTCGGTAATTTTGTACCAACCTCGTGAGTAGTTGGACCAGAATTTGAATCATACCAGGCATAATCTCCTAAATTATCTGTTGTACCGCTGTATTTATAATTATCAGTATGATTTACTCCACCCCTTGCAGCATATTCCCACTCGGCTTCGGTTGGCAGTCTATAACCATTTTTACTGAAGTCCCAACTTATATCAGTCCCATTTATTGTATAACAAGGATCTAATCCTTGTGAATTGCTCAATGCATTACAATACTCTACAACGGAATACCAAGAAACATAATAAACAGGATAATTTGGTCCAACTCCATAATCATGAGATGGATTAGAACCCATTACACTTTCCCATTCTCCTTGAGTAACCTCACACTTTCCCATATAAAAATTACTGACAGTTACATCGTGAAGCGGCAGTTCATCACTGTCTCCTTCATTAAAATGGTCGCCCATGCTAAATGTCCCACCTTGAACAAAAATCATTTCTCTGGATTCAATCGACACTGAGATTATATCCGTTCTTGTTTCATTGTCGCTTGTATCAATTGCTTTTACATACAAATTAACTGTACCGGATAATCCGATTGTGTTCCAACTATAGGAATATGGTGATGAAATATCCTCATATTGTTGTTCGCCAATATAGAAAATCACTTTCTTCACTGCTTCATTGTCAGTTGCTTCGGCTGTTATTAGTATTTCCTCGGCTTGAGGTAATACTAAATCATTGGTCGGATAAGTTAATTGAATTTCAGGGACTGTTGAGTCATTCGGTCCGGTTGAATCATCGCTGCAACTTGTCATTATAAGTAAAAATGAAATAACAATTATTGCAAAAAATATTACTGTTTTTTTTTTCATTTGATATTCTCCAATTTTTAATTATTGTTTTAACTTTTATTAATAATAATGTTTTGCATTGATTCTTCAAGAATTGTAACACCTGGCAAACTATCTTTAAGTTTCTCTATAGTCTGATAAACCTCGTCCTCTCCATCTTTGTTACCTATTGAAAAGTGACCTAAAATAATGTGCTTCGGTTTAATATACTTCTTAATAATCTCTATTCCCGGAGCATCTTCTCCCCAGAGCGAACCTCTATTAAGAATAGCTATATCTATATCCAAATTTTTAAAACCTAATGAATCAAACTCCTCAATTCCACTTACATCAGCTTGTTCCGAAACCCTTCCAGTGGCATCTCCAACATGCAATATTTTTACACCATCCAAATTGAATAGAAAACCTAAATTTTCAGTTCGTCCATTATCACCAGTATGTCTTAACCTTAAAATTTTCACATCAATATTATTCACTGTGGTATCAATTGATTTATACAAATCTGGAGTTAGTCCGACTATACGTGAAGTATCAACTGTGCAATTTTCAATTTCATTTAACTCTAATAAAGCTGATTGATTACAAATAACTTCTACACTACTGTTTTTCATTAAATACTCTGCAACCATAGGAGCTGAAAAATGATCGGGATGTGTATGGGTTAACAGCATAAGATCAACTGATTCAAAAGGCTTATTTAATTTATTAATTTTATCAAGAACTACTGTCGATGGATATAAATATGAACTTGAAGTTCCGAAAAGAGCATCAATCATGACGGTTTTTGAAGCTGATGAAACCAGGAACCCCATATTTGCTATATATGTAACTTTGATCTCCGATTTAGCCGCACCGGTAATCTCAACAATATTAGGTTTGGAAAGCACTCCTCCATTTGTTTTTAAAAACTTTGCTACATCACTATATCCCCAATCGTTTGCCAATGTAGCAGCTGTTCTGTTTGTATAATCAGTTTTATTAATATTCCACCCCATATCAACAAGCTTAGTTACCCAGGCCAGATTCCCACTTATGGCAGCATTATGTAATAAATTTCTGCCTTTATTATCAAGGCTTGTAAGATCAGCTCCTTTCATCACAAGTTCTTCTAAAATATCTTGAAATCCATTTAAAACTGCTGAATGCAGAAGTTCATTCATTAGTTCTTTATCTTTTGGTAGCTCAGCTCCTTTTTGCTGTAATAGATCAACTATTTCATGACTATTATTTTCTATTGCAAGGATTATAGCTGATTTCTTTTTATTTGTAGGCAAATTAAAATCTGCTCCAGCGTTAATTAGGAATTTGCTTATACGGTCTGACTTTAATTCAATAGCAGTATGCAATGCTGTATTGCCACTTGTATCCTGCCCATTTAATTTACATTTATTGGCAACCAGGAAGGAACATAAATCGTAATGACTATAGTATGTAGCCAAGTGCAGAGCCGTTTTATTATCATTAGTCAAATTATTCAGATTTGCACCATTGTCTATCAATAAACGAAGGGTGGATATCTTGTTTGCAGCAACAGTATAATGGACAGCTTCCCAACCATTTCCTGAATTTTTGTAATTGATATTAGCTCCATTTTGCAATAAAAGATTAACAATACTATCCTTACCTAAAACAGATGCATATAATAGAGGTGAATATCCACTATTTATAGAATCTACCAATCCTTTATTTTCATGAATCATCTGTTCTGCTTTTACATAATTGTCATTTCTGATTGTTTCAAAAATTGTTTGGGCATTAGCAACGGTTTGAATAAATATCACTAAAAGTGCAATTGAGATCAATCTAATGTGTTTGATTAATTCTATATTCATAATCGATACTCCTTTTTATTATTAATCTGCTAATTTAAGTATTATCGTTTCTCGTCCGTTTTGTAAGAATGTCATGCTTTCCACTTGTCCGTCATCTTTTGAATTAAATGTTATTTGAGCTTCTGTTATTGTTAAATAAAAAACATTTTCAGATTCAGGATAAATTTCAAATGGATCTTGACCGGTTACCTGAACTTTCAATTGCTTACCTTCTTTAGTAACAGTAAAAGTAACTCCTGCTCGCAGTTCATATTCACCTACATAACTTTCAAGAATGGCATCATCAATAGGTTCATCTATAACTAATCGGCCTACCATAGTATAAGTAGGAGGTTCCATAATGGCATTTCTGGATACAGGAAATCCTGTAATTCCTGCTTCTGCGCGCTGTCCTGCTTCGGCAACAAAACTGATATTTCCAAATTTGTCAGGGTAGATATTAAATAGAAAACATGAGCCAAAGTAAGTTGAATAAAGGAGTTTACTATTTTTAATATCTATTACAGAGACAAAAGATTTTTTGCGAGCAAAAAAAGTGGAATTAAAAGTCTTCTCGCAAACTGGGTACTCTGAATACAAAGCGTTTTCTGTAAGTGGAAAATCGGCAGAACTTGTTGTTCCTCCAATTACAATAGTATCTTTATTAAGAAAATTCGCTGACATGACATGCTCGGCTTCACTTCCTCCCAACAGGGTAGAGTATTCTAAAGTCATATTATCAGAATTGAATACCGATATAAAGCAATCCTGCATGCCTTGACCTATTTTACTTATAGCATCATCAGTTACCGGAAAGCTTTCTTCGTTAGTGCTGCCACATACGATCAATCTGTTTGGCTTTGTCCATTTTAAATTAGAACTCATATATCCTTCGGCTGCGAAATAGCTTAAATACAAAATTTTGCTACCTGAGTCGTTTATTTTGGCAATAAAATGATCAATTCTGGCTCTATTATTAGGTTCAATGAATTCTTTTCGGACAGCTTTATCAGTTACAGGTAGGTCTGCTGTAAGAGTACCGCCAGTGATATAAATATTGTCTTTATCATCAACATCAAGTCCAAGAATCATTTCCATCGAGCTGCTTCCAAAGAAAGTGGAAAATAGAAGCTTCTCTCCATCTGGACTGAATTTAGAGAGGAAACCATGTTGCTTTTTATCTTCACTCTCTATTACACCTTTTGTTAGAGGAAAATCATGAGAGAGGGTTACCCCCGCAAGAATAATATTACCTTTAGAATCTATCTTTATACATCCACCAGAAACTGTTTCTTCAACAACTCCACCAATAAAGGTAGAAAATATGATATCAGTTCCAGTTGGGTTCATTTTAGTTAAGAAAACATCTCCAGCCCATTCTCCTTCACCATTGAAACTGGAATCATACACTCCTTCCGTTACAGGGAAATCTGATGATTCTGTTCCTCCTGCTAGATAAATAAATCCTTGTTCATCCACTGTTATAGCAGTATGATGTTCTCTTTTTGTACCACCAATCAGGGTGGCAAAGACGATTTCACCTTTGGGAGTGAATTTTGCTACAAAGGCATCTGCTAATCCTAATCCTTTAAGTTCTGTTTGATATGCTCCTTCAGTAGCTGGAAAATTCTTATCTCTGGTATTTCCTGAAATATAAGTAAACCCTTCGCTATCGGTATAAATATCGAAACCTGATGCGAATCTATCAGTGTGTGAAAGATAAGTAGAAAAACCAAGCTTATATGCCAGGCTATCTGCAAATTCAATTGTCTGCGATATTAGAATTCCTTGACTTAAAAGAATTCCCAATAGAATAAAACCAACTTTTCTTAACATAACTACTCCTATGAATAAATTTTTGCTTATTTGTTATTTACTACTCAAATCAATTTTCGAAAAAACATTCATATTCGTACTATCAATTTCGGTATATTTTTTGCATTTTATATGCCAAATACTTTTAGCTCTATTTTTCAGTAGGTTAGGGTTTTTTAAGTTGCGAATAGCATCAAATTGTTTTTCACAATCGACCAGTTTTATGTTCGCATGTGAACACGTCAGAGCAATTTATCAGGTAGATGCCGGATTTATCGATTATCTTGAAACTTGCTCAAAACAGTCTCTTCCACTATAAACTCCAGCACCAGAACATTAAATCGTACAGGCATTTCAGCATTGATCAGATGGCCAGTGTAAAGTTTTCATTTGGGTATCAGGGATATTTTTAGATACGATTCAGGACTAAATTTCTACAAATTGAAAGCACAGAATTTTGAAAAAACAAAGAAAATGATCCTTATGAAGTAAGAAAATTTAGCCCAACGGTTTTTCGAAAGGGCAACTTTTTTTTATGAAATAATGTCGAAAATCAGCAATCAATAAAACGTAAAGCCGCTCTATGAGCGGCTTTACGTTGCATGGTGGGGTCAAGTGGACATTATCAGAACTTTATTCATGAATCCGAATGTTGAAATTCAAAATACTTTTCTTCTAGTAGAGCATTTAATATTCTGATTTCTTTTTCTCTTTTATAATAGAAAAGTGTTCCAAACTAGAATGAAACTATGCTCAGAACACTAAAATATAGTATGCATCCTGAATACTCAGAAAGAAGTTAATGTTTATACTCCAAACCATAGCCAAACGGGAACAGCGGATTGTAATTTTCGTCACCAAGATTCCAGTTTTCATCATCATAACGAGGCCAGGAGAAACTCAGTTTTCCCTGAATGTCATAGTCACCAAAGATAACATCGGCAACACCTTTACCTTCTGAACCAGGGAACCAGGCAACAACAAAAGCTTTTGATGCTTCCAATTCCTGATTGATAATTAGCGGACGGCCGCAGATCATAACTGCCACGACTGGAACACCTTTACTCGTCAGGTTTTTAATAGTTTCGATATCTTCGGGGTGCAATTGGTGAAGATATAAATGAGTTCCATATGGTCCTTTTTTCATTATAGGAATAGGTTCGCCTTCCGAGGTTGAGCCTTTACTGATCTTTAATCCTTTAGCCAATCCTTCCACGCGAATATCACCTAGCATTTCTGCATAGGGAACTTCACCGATAACCACAATAGCTACATCATGCTTTTCGGAGTCAGCATCAGAGCCGTCAACACTCAATTGGGCATTGGGTGCCATAGCCTGAATTCCTTCCCAGATTGATGTTCCTCCAACAATTGAGGATCTATGGGATATTTTGTTACTGACTTTGCTATTTCTTGGTTTTTCTTTTTCAGAATCAGACATGATATATGGTTTCTCAGCAGATTCGGCAGTATCGTCTACACCCTGCCAGGCAACTGTAAATCCACCACACTGATGTCCACGATTGTGAGCATTTTTTCCTGTAACTAAAATCCGAGCATTTTTATCTAAAGGAAGAATATCATCGTCATTTTTCAGCATAACCAAAGATTTTTGAACAGCTTCCCGGGCTACTTCACGATGTTCATCACAACCGAAACAGGAGTGATCCAAAGATAATTTTCTTTCTGCGGGTCGTGGTTTGTCGAACATTCCAAATTCATATTTTACACGCAAGATACGTCGAACAGCATCATCCAGGCGGTCCATAGTGATACGACCATTCTGAACATTTGTTTTTATATGCTCTATAAACTCTTTCCATCTGCCAGTGATCATGAACATATCAATGCCTGCATTTAAGGATTGAACTGCACATTCTTCGTAACTTTCGTCTATATAATCAATTCCATCCCAGTCGGAAATTACAAATCCATCAAATCCTAATTCCTTTTTTAGCAAGTCTGTGAGTAAGAATTTATGCCCATGAAGTTTCTCGCCATACCAGCTGCTAAGAGAAACCATCACCGTAAGGACGCCAGCTTTTATTGCTTCGATGTAAGGAGGAATATGAAGTTTTCTCAGTTCTTCTTCGGTAATACACATATCACCCTGGTCAATTCCGTGCAAAGTAGCACCGTCACCAACAAAGTGTTTCACACAGGCTATCACTTTATCTTCTTCATAATTTCCCTGTAGTCCTTTCACGAATCTGGGAGCATATTCAGCAACGATTTTCGGATCTTCGGAATAACTTTCATAGGTTCTACCCCAATGACTATTTCGAGCAACAGCCAGGGTGGGAGCAAAAGTCCAATCAACTCCTGTAGCAGCAATTTCTTTAGCTGTAGCAGCAGCAATTCGCTCTAATAGATTTGCATCATGAGCAGCACCTAAACCAATATTGTGTGGAAAAACAACAGCGCCCAAAACATTGGTGTTTCCGTGAATAGCATCTACACCATAGATTAGAGGAATAGCCAGATGATCTGCATCTTCTTCCATGGAAGAAGCCCAGTATTCGTCATTCATCTTGATCCAATCCTCAGGCTTATTGTCACCTGGAACAGATCCGCCGCCACTCAAAACAGAACCAATATGATATTTTTTTACTTCTTCCGGAGTAACAAATTGACGTTCCGGCTGCAAGAGCTGACCTATTTTTTGATCTAAAGTCATTTTTGCCAATAATGCGGAAACTTTACTTTCAATTTCTTTCATTTCCTTATTCTCCTATATTTTTTTTTTGATATTATTTAACAGAGTTCTATTTTTATTCGTCTAATTTCTCTGTTACGGATTTTTTCAGCAATTTCACCTCTTAGAGAATCGCCAGAGAAGGCCTGAGAATTTCCATCCAGATCAATTATAGTCAAAATGGATAAAGAGACACCAGCAGATCCAAATGTATCCTTGCGACCTTTATTATGATAAGTTACCAGGATTTCTCCCAGGAACATGAAGCTGAATGTGTTCGCTGCAAATTCAATTTCTTCCCATTTATCATCTAGAAGCAATCTACTTGTTTGAACTTCTTTAGTGAATAGCCATCCTGGCAATGCTGGCTTAAAGAGAAGCTGTAATTCACCATCCTGATTGATAGTAAAAGGATTTTGACCAACAGACATAAAGTGTAATATATTCACAAACTCAGCTGTAGCTCCGCTTAAGCGAGCCACAAAACCGTTGCCGTGAATAGAAGAATCAGGATTAGCACTACTGACGATAAAGGAGGAATTTTCTAATATGCTTCTACCGTAGACCTCAGGCTTCAAGAAGGGAATGAATACATTTTTGAAATCCTGATAAAACTCTGTGTAAAGTTTATTTCTAAGGAGTTCCAGCATATACTTATATTCCATATGCAGCCAGATCGATTCATTTTCAAACCAACCGGGTGAAAAAGTTCTTGCTCTGCCGATTTCCATAGGCTGATCTTCTAGAGATTCATTCACTTTATACATCTTCAGTTTTTTATCAAAAAGGCCGCTTTTTCTGATATTACCCGCAAAAGTTTTAGCATGATCTGTGTTCGTATTGCATCGCAGGTAATGAACAGGACCTTCCAGGAAAAGCGGTAAAGGAGTTTGCTTGAACTTCCTGGCTCTGAAGCAGGTCAATCCTTTGGCATTGCGCTTCAGTTTCTTCTTGCCATCAGGTTCTTCAGTAGTAATCCCCTCATATTCAACGACTTCATTAACGAAATATGTAGAGATCACATTGTCTTTTTTATTCCAGGCCTTCTCGATACCTTTATCCAATTTTTTCAAGCCGGCTTTCAGGAAATCAACTAAATCACCAAAGGCCAACTCTTCTTCTTTTCCGCTGATTCCAAGTCTAGTTTTCGCACGATATTTTTCTTTGATGGTTGTAGCTTTATTCCAAAATTCAAAAGGAGATAATTGAGCATTCAGAACACTTTGCAGTGCATCCACGAATTCCTTCATTTCTTCATATACCAGCCAATCTTTATCTTCCACATCAAGCTCATCAAGAGCCTTTAAGAGGAACAGAATATGGCGTTTTACTTCCAAAGTTTCGCTAATACTGGAGCCCATCAATCCCGGCAAACCATTCAAAGCATCATACCAGTTTGGTTTATTCGTCTCCATTTCCACACCCACACCTTCTGCATCCAGAGAGGCTAGTTTGTTTACAATAAGAGAAAGCATTTTATTGAACAGGGAAGTGGTATAAACGTTACCTTTTCCATATTCGGAACGAACTTTATTCGGATCATGAGTGCGCTGGTTGATCTGCAGTTCTTTCTCTTCATCGAAAATCACAGAATTCAGCTGCATGGGTTTGTCGTCCCAGATCACATATTTATCATCTCGAGGTTGAACACGATGAGGATTATCATAAAAAGAAAATGCTTTCTTCTCGAATAATATATGGTTTTTATTATCGGGATAAACAGCCAGGTAATTTTCCAGTAAATCCAGGTTGTAAGTCCAATGATCAGTCCAGAAACCCTCTCCGTAACCAGTATCATATTTTTTATCACAGTGACCAAGCAGATCACCAATAAAGTTTTCAGTATCACCATTTACAGCAATATTCTGTTCTTTCAAATGAATCATCAATTCACCTGGAGTAAATGGTTCCTGCAAATATGGACTGACGGACTTCACGTATTCCAATCCCAGATATTCCGTTAAAATTTCATCTCCTTTTTCAGCATCAGAAATGGTAAAACGGATCTCTTTAATTACCAAGGGATTGAAGCCATCTAACTGCATCAAATTGTAAAAATGTTCTACATTACCTTCCCGAACATCAGGATTGAAGAAGAGATCACAGCGGCGATTCTGATTTACATCTCTGAAATTACCGTTTCCCTGAGAATACTGTGTCGGTGTAAGGCGATAATCATTATAATCTCTCTCCAGGTCTCCGTGTTTACGAGAATATAGATGCATAGTCGAAGATGTTTCCTTTCCTTTTAAAGTGTGTGGAAATCCACCGCGCAGAGCATTATCCAGGAAATTCTGTCTAGTATAATAATCTAAACCAGGTTCTTGACTGCAGATAAAATTATTCTGAGTAAGTGTTTTAACGATTTCCTGATTTGTCTGAGCCTTGTCATCAATATAATCTTTATTTGTAATGATAGGAACCAGCTCATTCAGCTCTTGAACGGATCCTGTTTGACCAATTACGGAGGTATATGTGCAGGTTTCTTTCGGAGTAATGGATGTGTCAAAAATTCCCATTGCACACGGCAGTCGATTTTCAAAGATTTGTCCGGAAATCATTTCTTCTGAAGAAGATGTTAAAAACTTCTCAGGATAATTGTAATCTCCCCGGATTCCAAAAATTTTAACAGGATCTACGATCGGAGTAACTAATTTGGATTGGTTCTCTCCGGATGCAAAACCCAGATAAAAATTCCCCTTCTTAATTCTAACTACGTCAGGGCGGTCTGCAGGTTTTACCTTTCCCTTAAAGAAAGGAACACTATTCTCGTGGTTGACAACTTCTACAAATGCCTCTTGTAGTCGCCTCATGTGTTTCAGACCATTGTTATCAATTCCATAAGGAACAATGAGTGGCAATCCATCGAGGACTTCTAATTTTACAGGAACTGTATTTAAATTTTCAATATTCAGTTTACGAATAAGACCGGCATAATTATCTTGAGGTACATTGAAATACTCTACTGTGAATTTGAGCCCCAGTGTATGATTGACTTCTTCAAGTATTAATTGAGCTGGTGTAATTATCATGCGTTGAGTACGTTGTACCTGCTTATCTCGCAAATTATTTTGGAATGGTTCGTAGAACTTGATTGATTCATGGTCGGGCAGTTTTACGAATGTTCTGAATCCCTGGTTTGAAACCAGATTATAAGCCCAGTTAGCGGGTAGGAATTCCATAATAGGATTATGTTTGCCCTCTACACCCATACTGCAAATACATTGACCTCGGTTAACGTAGAAAGTCCACATGGGAATGCCGTTTTTACCGGCAACACCCGGGAAAAAACTTGAGAATAACTTGGATGAATTGTAATCAGTAATGATAAACTCACCTGTTTCATTTAATTGATATTGTTTTTTATTGAAAGGAGTCAACACTACCGCCTTTTTAAATTTAATGTTTTTTATAACTCATAGAAATAAACCTCAGCCGGCATGAAATACCAGCTGAGGTCGTTTGTTATTATTTCATTAGGATCATTTTCTTTGTTTCGACAACGTTTCCGGCTTTCATCTTGTAGAAGTAAACGCCGCTTGCTGTGGTTTTGCCGTTATCGTCTTTACCATTCCAATGGATGTCATGGTATCCGGCTTCAAGTTCTTCATTCACAAGAGTTTTCAATTTTTCACCCTTGATGTTGTAAACTTGGAGCGTAACAAAACTATCCTCACTAAGACCATATTTGATCATCGTGGTTGGATTGAATGGGTTAGGATAGTTGCCGTCCAGTGAAGTTACCATAGGAACAAGTATTCCACCTGCGCCAGTATGTTCAACCGGAGCTGAATCTTCAGACATTGGGCCTACAAAGCCACCGGTAAATACACCTGCAACGTTATAGATGTAAGTTCCGGTTGATACGTTTCCATCAACATACAGACCAGAGTTCGAAGTTCCAATCTCAGTGCCGTCTCTGTAGATTATATAAGATTCGATATCACGGGCTCCCAATGTTGTCCAGATAACTACGATATTTGGCCAGACAGAGTTTCCAGACACGTTAGTTGGTGCAGCAAGAACTACATCTGCAGTAGCTGTGTTGGATGGTTCAGATTCTCCAGTTGGGTCTGTATAAGTCGCGATTACATAGTAATCATAACTACCAGCTTCAAGACCTTCATCCAGATAATCTACTATAGCAGGATCAGAAATGTCGGCGATCCAGGATCCGTCACGATATACTTCGTAACCGGCCAGTGAACGTGAATTACTGTTATGCTGTTGTGTGATTACTCGCTTTCTGCTGCTTGCAGCTTCGAACATTCCATTATTTAGGCGGGAACTTGTACCGATTCTGCTTAAGCTTGGAGCGGTGGTTTTACTTTTGCTTGGTGTAAGGGCAACAACTTCACCATCAGAGCCTTCTACATAAGCTTGAAGATTGAAATTGTAAGCAAATCCAAGTGGAGTTAAAGGTTGCCACAAATTATTGAAATAGCACATGTCGCCATAACCTTCGATAGATGGACCCAAATCGGTGCCTGCTGGATGCATTCCTTCATCATGAGAAACATCATAGCCAAACCACAGATGAGTTGAAGCATCAATTATATGAGGAGTATCTAAGATGATCTCATTAAATTCTCCTACTATATAATCAGCAATTACTTGCTCATATTCTACTGTGCCTGCATCTGCACCTGACCATATCTTAAGTGTGAAATCTGCTGGATCATTTACGAAAATTTCTACTCTCATTAACGCAAGCCCATCATAAGCTGTCAACATATCTGGATCCCACTTCGATGCACTACTGAAAGTATATGGAGCTGTTCCACCTTGAAGTCCAAGAGAGTTTCCATTTGTACCATCGTCCCAGCCAAACCATTCACCTACTGCTCCACCAGGAAGTTCCCAGGTTACCAGTACATCATTGTAGTCTTGTACTGTAGACTGAACGTTGCTTGGCGGATTGAAAGAGGGTGATGCATCACTATAGAAATAAATATTATCAAGGTAGATTGTAGAAGGAGTAACACCTTCCTGACCGTCGAATTTTAACTGAAAGATATCAGCCATGGAAACACCTGTAAAATCACCTAAAGGAATATTATAGCTATTCCATGTTTCTACTTCTATCGGTGTTAATGATACAAGATATTCTCCAGTTGAAGCACTAATTGGAGTCATCTTTACAACTGATGCATTATGAGTCCACATATCTATATGCATATAATCCATTGCAGAAAGATCTTGAGCTCCATCAAACTCTGTTCCCTGATAGTTAAAATTGTCGTATTTCATCATGTTGTTGCCGCCAATATCTTCGAATGTTACGATGGTTGTCTGTCCCCAGCCGGGATTAAAGTTCGTACCTTCAATACTGGTATATGAGCCACTAAAGATTGAAATTACATCATCAGCAGGTACGGTTGGATCAGGAGCAGCAACTGTTGGTACTGGTGGTTCAAGAGTAAAGATAACATTGTAAGTGAGTATTGTCACTTCATCTTCGGCAGTAACCACAACTTCGGTAGTTCCAGGTAAAACAGCTGCATCATTTACAATGTGACTGGCATTTGGATCGTTCGTAGTTGCAGTAACTGTTGGAACTATTACGGTACCATTTGGTAATTCGATATCATAACTTAAGATATTCGGATCAAATCCAGCAACTGTTGTTCCATCAACCTGAAGATCACTAAGAGTAGCGTCTGAACCTGAAGCCGTAGGATTTTTCCAAAAATAGATATTATCTAAATAGATTGTTGAAGGAGTTACTCCTTCCTGTCCATCAAATTTCAGCTGGTGGATATCAGCCATCGAAACATCCGTAAAATCTTCTACAGAAATATCATAGCTATTCCATGAGCCTGCTTCAATTGGCGTTAACGATACAAGATGTTCTCCGCTTGAAGTGCTAATTGGAGTTGCCTTAACCACAGTTGCATCTGCTGTCCACATATCAATGTGTATATATTCCATAAGTGAAAGGTCTTGTGCTGCAGCAAGTTGAGTTCCCTGATAATTGAAGGCATCATATTTCATCATTTCATTACCACCGATTTCTTCAAATGTTACGATGGTTGTTTGTCCCCAACCAGGATTGAAGTTTGTACCTGCCAGGTCAGTATATGCATCACTGTAGATTGATATTACATCTTCAGGAAGTGATGTTGGATCTGGAGCAGCTACAGTTGGTTCGGGTGATGGTTCTTCCACTGAAAAGTTTACACTGTATGTCAGGGTTGTGGTTCCATCTTCCGCTGTCACTGTAACTGTAGTTGTACCTGGTAGAGAAGCAGCATCATTTACTACATGACTGGCTGCCGGATCTGTAGTAGCAGCAGTTACTGCTGGAACTACTGAAGTACCTTCAGGTAGTTCTACATCATAATTCAATACTGCTGGTGAAAAACCAGCAACGGTGGTGCCGTCTACCTGTAGATCACTCAAGGTTGCATCTGTTCCGGGGGCTGATGATGAATAAAAATATATATTATCCAAATATAATACAGAAGGATTTACACCTTCCTGACCATCAAATTTCAATTGAACGATATCAGCCATGGAAACGCCGGCAAAATCTGCCAGAGGAATATCATAACTATTCCAAGATTCTATTTCAATAGGTGTAATGTATGTAAGATTTTCTCCGGTTGAAGCACTAATTGGTGTTACCTTTACAACAGTGGCGTTGGGAGTCCACATATCTATATGCATATAGTCCATCGAGGAAAGATCTTGAGCTCCGACAAATTCTGTTCCCTGGTAATTGAAATTGTCATATTTCATCATGAAGTTACCGCCAATCTCTTCGGTCGTAACAACAGTCGTTTGACCCCAGCCAGGATTAAAGTTCGTACCAGCAATGTCTGTGTATTCATCACTGAAAACAGAAATTACATCAGCAGCAGGAACAGTTGGTACAGGAGCAGCAACTGTGGGTTCCGGAAGCGGTCCAGATACCTCCCCATCAGGGGCCTGAATATTATCAAAGTAGATTATGTTTTCCTGAGCTCTTGCAGTAAAATCAGGAATAATTACCATGGTTCCATAGGTATTACCAATTTGACCAGAAAAGTCGAAGCTTATTTCTTCCCACTGATCTGTAACTGTATTAGGGACAATTATTTGATAATTACCACTCATACCTTCAACTTTAAAGCCAATATCACTTATCTCAGTTTTATATACCATTATAGTTATGGTTGAGTTGGTTGCGTCAAAGGTATATTCACCATCATCAGAAGTATGACATAAAGCCCAGGGATTTCCATCTACTCTTGCTGTAAATTTTGCTACAGTTGCTGTAGTGTTTATCCCTCCGCTTACCGGGTTTGCTATAAATTCCAGGGGTGGATTATCGCCATTTTCAGCCATTGTCCAATTCCAATCTGCTCCAACTCCACCAGTTTCAAAATCAATAGTGTGAGTAACTTGTGCAAACGCCAGATTGCTTAGCGATATGATAAACAATAAAGCTATATAAGATACGATTGTTTTCTTCATTTTCCCTCCTTAAGGAAATAAAAATTATTCATAATAAATCTTAGAAATTGGAACAGCCGGCACTATATCAAAATGCCGGCTGTTATTATGTTTCTTACTTCATCAAGATCATTTTCTTAGTTGAAGTATAGTTTTCAGCTTTCATTTTGTAGAAGTAAACTCCACTTGCTACAGGTTTGGCGTTATCATCTGCACCATTCCAAACAACTGCGTGAGTGTTAGCTTCGAGGTCTGCATCTACAAGTGTGCGGACTTTTTCGCCTTTGATGTTGTAAACTTCCAATGAAACATGACCTGCTTCATTCAAACCGAAGCTGATGCTGGTTGTCGGGTTGAATGGATTTGGATAGTTATTTCCTAAAGCAAAATTAGAAGTGATTAAATCTTCATTAACGCTTACTACATCGTTATAGAAATATACATTATCAACATAAACAATATTAGGATCACCGGAAATGATCAATTGAGCAAGATGGCCAGTTGTTGTTAGAGCTGTGAAATCAGACATTGGAATATCCAAACTTACCCACTCTTCAGTGGCTAAGGCCGGAGTTGTAGTCTCATCAAGAGTGATTTCGTGTTCTACATCATCACCGCCACCCCAAGCGCCGTCAGCACCGAAATCTACAAGTTTGATCTTGAAAATTGCAGGAGCTGCTGTTGGATCTGGTGTCCATACATCCATATTGAAGTTTGTCATTTGTGTAGCATCTATAGTTTGCGATGTGAATTCGATTCCTGCAAATACCAGATTAGTGTAAAGCTTCACATCATCACCGGCAACCTGAACATCAACAACATCTGCCTGATCCCATTCTGCTGACCAGGTATCAACTGGTACATTTGTATAAGCGTTGCTGAAGAGTGAAACAACATTCTCAGCTAAAGCTGTTGGTATTGGAGCGGCTACAGTTGGGCCTACCGGAGGAGCACCTCCATCAGAAAATGTAATATTATCAAAATAACAGATATTATCTTGAATTCTTCCAGCCAGATCAAAATCCGGGAAAATCACTAATTGGTCATATCCATCAGTTACTTGAGCAGCAAAGTCGAATGTGAGTTCTTCCCATTCATCTACAACTGTATTGGCAACCTTAATCTCTCCCATCGACCAGCCGTCAGGTTTCACTAATTTAATTCCAACATCGCTCATCACAGATTTATAAACCATTATCTTAATTGTGCTGTTTGTTTCGTTCAGATTATACGTACCAATATCTGCACCGTGTAATGTTTCACAGCCAGCCCAGGGTTGACCTGCTTGCAATGCAGTGAATTGTGCCACTGTCGCAGAAGTGTTAGCACCAGATGCATCTGGATTTGCTATAATCTCAACTGCAGGATTAGTATCATTTTCAAAGACTGTCCATGTCCAGTCTGCTCCATATCCACCTGCTTCAAAATCGATTGGTGCGTTTTGTGCGAACATCATAGTATTCATCGCAAGGATGAACATAGAAACAATAAAAAACATTATTGCTTTTTTCATTTTTTCCTCCTATAGGAATTTGTTTTAGGATTATTTTTCATGCTTCAACTCGCTATGTATTATGTAGTTTTGAAATGATTCTTTGGGTGTGCGATCTTCATGAAAAATACCCCAGTTTTTTTCAATTTCATTGGGTCCAGAATTTTCACCACCACCTTTCCAAGGTTCATCGAAGGCCTCGAAAAAGAAAGTGGTAATTTGGTTATCATTAACCCATTTATTTAATTCGATAAGAAATTTTCCCTGAGCTTTTATACTGACTTCACCTTTGATAAGTGAGCCCTGCTCTCCATCACCTTTTTTATCTGCATTATATACTGTAGCCCAGCCGATCTCTCCCAAAACGAGCTGCTTTTCCGGATGATTAATTTTAATATACTCATAGTTCTCATCCAGCCAGGGGATGGCATTATCAAGTGTTTTTCCGTTCCAAAGTGGATAGATATGGGTTACAATAAAATCAATTTCTGAAGCCACAGCTTTGCTTTCTGGTTTATTCCAGAAGTTGTAATCATCTGCGGTTGTAACAGGAATAGTAATATTGTTTCTAACAGCACGGATATAGCGGATCAGATTCTTGCTGTTCATTCTATGCCAGGACCAGAAGACTTGAGTTTCATTGCCCACATTCACGGCTGCAATAATGTCTGGATATTTATTTGCCAGTTCAATGCAGCGTAAAACATTTGTAATGTTAGATTTCTTTGTTTCGGGGTCTTTTTCTTCATTTGCCAGCCAGATGCCCAGCATCACTTTGACGGGGATCATATTTTCCCGGATTACTTCAAGAAGGCGTTCTGAATCATCGTCAGCATTATAAACACGGATAAGATTCCAGTGATTCGTGATAATATTAAGATCTTCAAGAATTTCTTCTTTGCTGGGGCCGATATTTCCCGGTGCCTGTCCTTTTCTATAACATCCGTAAGAAATTGCGTTTCCGATCCATTTGCCGTCCAAGTAAGGTTTAAACTCGCGCACAGCAAAAGGTGTATCGGTCTCTAAGGTTTGTTCTGATTCAAGCTTAGCACGGATTTCCTCAATTGAGATTTTAGAAATATTTGAGTTTTTACTGCACGAAATCAGAAGAGCTGAGAAAAGAAGTGCAATAATAAATATAAGATTAAGTTTTTTCATCTTTTTTTTAATCCTTACATTTGAATCCGAACTGTTTGAACCGAATTTGCCGCTATTGTTATTTCGGCAAATTTTGCGCCGATCTGCATATTATAGAAGATCGGTTTTGTTGTAGTATTCAATAATTGAACACTCAACATTCCAGCATCATTAATTGTAGCACAAGTATGCAGATCATCTTCACCAAGTTCAGCAGTATCTTTTTTGGTTTGAACAGCTTTGTCTCCAGGACGAATTGTGCGGCTGAATTGTGAAAGTACATGGAAGATCGGTGTGTAATAAACCTGTTTTGTTTCTGTATCGATCATGATCGGAGCTCCACAGAAATTTCCTACGTGATTGGGACCACCATCGGCATCGAGAATAACATTCCAATCTACCCAGCCTGTAACCCAGTGATCAAGACTCACGATGATATTGCGAGCATATCTGTGTACTGGAACATAAGCAGGATGATCTTCAGTTTTCACTCCCTGCCAGGTTACGGAATATGCCCAGTCTGTAGCGTTATCATTCCACCAGAATTCATCATTCTCAAACCAGTTAGCTTCTTTAAATTTTACCGGTTCAGTTACACCGTCCGGAGGATCTTTTCCCAGATCGTCAATGCAGCCTTCGGTGTGAACAATCGCATATTCAGGAAATTTCTTGTGAACTTTTTCAAAAACATCTTCGAATACCTTGAATGTGCTTTCATACCAGTGAACAGCAGCACCATAAATGAACGGAGTTGTTTGTGTATCAGCAAAAATAACATCAGCCCAATGTTTCAGGCCATCTCTGTTTTGATCATAAATTAGTAGCTTTATATCAGAAAATCCGCTTTCCTTCAGACTTGGTCCCAGATGGTTTTTGATAAAATCATTCTGCGATTCCGGAGAAAAATTCATACTTTCCCACTGGCCATTATTTCCGTGAGGCTCGTTCACAGGAGTTAAACCCCAGATGTTCACGCCTTCATCTTTGTAGGCATCCAGATATTTTACAATGTAATCAGCATAAGTAGAAACATATTCTTCTTTTAACGATCCGCCGGTACCTTGCCAGTTATTTGCAGGAGCTCCGGGAATATACCATTCTTCTATGTCTTTCATCCAGGGTGGTGCAGTCCAAGCTGAGGAAATTATTCTCAGTTCTTTATCTTTTTGTTTGTTTTTAATTGCGATCGCTTCTTTGATCATCGGTAAAAGATCATAATTTTCGTCTTTTATCCCAGGATATTCTTTAGTATCGAAACCTTCTTTATCCGGTGCAAGAGTGAAGCTTTCCAGTTTCACATCACCTTTTTTATCAACGTAGGAATATCGACCTTCTACGCAAAAATCACAAGCACCAATATGTGTACGGGTTAAAGAGAAATTTGCTCCTGTTTCGCCATAAACCTGTTCCATTACTTCCTGTCGTTTTTCCGGTTCAAGATGGGCCAGTACAAAGGCAGAAGATTCTGTAAAAGATGACCCAATACCGTCTATGGTCTGTTTAATGCTGTCGGGATAGATGTGAATAACAGTTCCTTCAGCAATTCCGTTTTGGAATGTAACATTATCCTGTATGGCAAGTTTGTCACCATCTGCTGAAGTAAGCATAATTTCGGATGTGGAAGAAAATTTATTCGTTCCACATCCGAAAAGTGATATTAAAAGAATAATGAAAACGATTGTTTTAAATATATTCTTTCGCATCTAAATATCCTAAGATTTTTCTAAATTAAGTTCTTTAGTTTCAAGTTTTTGAGCATGACGTTTTTCCAGTTCAGTACGAACTTCATTTGCACGTTTTTCAGTTAAATCATAATTACGCATCAGTAAGATAGCGATCAGCGTTCCCAGTATTGGAAATCCGGAATAAAAAATTCTCAATCCTGTTATCGCGCCCTCAGTTTGCGTAGCAGCACTGGCATCAAATCCTACTACTGACATAATAATACCAGTTAATAATCCTGCGATAGCGAAGCCAAACTTGACCATCCACCAATAAATAGCACCAAATACACCCTCGCGACGTTTTCCTGAATTTAACTCATCCAGATCCATCACATCTGCAGTCATGGACATCATTAAGGTAAATAAACTCCCAATCCCAAAGGAAAAGAAAGGTAGCGCAAAGATAAACATGTAAGGTTTTCCCGGAACAAAGAGAAACCACAACAAGAAATAGCCGATGATTGAGATGCTTTGTGAGAGAATAAATGCTTTCTTTTTTCCAAGTAACTTAGACATGCGAGCAACAATAGGAATCACTAAAAAAGTAGTTACCAATGAAGCCAGGCTGCCAAAAAGTGTAGGCCAAAGACCAGCAGCCTCTGCATTTCCACTAAATAAATGCCAAACTATAATAAAAAATGAAAACGCTGCGATGGTGTTAAATGCATTAAAAATAAAGAAGGTGGATACACACAATTTTACAAACTGAGGGATTTTAAACGCTTCCTTAAAGTTTGCGAAAATTTCTACTAAGCTGCTTCCGATTGTACTTAGGTTTAGGGGAGAGTAGTTTTCATTGATTGTCGATTTACTTTTTAGGAATATTGCTGGAACCATGGCTAATAACATACAGATGATCCCCACCCATATCGCAAGTGTCCTTGTAGCTACATCCGCCGATGGAAACCAGCCCTTGTTGTACATGATG
>Ga0307992_1000234_pt1 | contig 35784 bp, 22 predicted proteins | sample EllFjometagen133_FD_203162 | JGI IMG/M metagenome (GOLD analysis project Ga0307992, IMG submission 203162) | Marine microbial communities from Ellis Fjord, Antarctic Ocean - #133 | ecosystem: Environmental > Aquatic > Marine > Unclassified | place: Southern Ocean | collected 2014-10-08
TTAACTCCGTTGTTATCCTGAGTGTGGTAGTACTGTTCTATATTTATTTCTGGAAATAAACTGTTAACTTCTTTTATTAAAGCTCCCATCCTTTCCGGTATTCGCGGTACAGATATTTATTTGCTTCGGGTATGTTTGTGATTTTCATATTTTCTGCGTCATACATTATTTTTTTGCCGGTTCGTAAAGCAACGGCACCCAGAAGAATGGTTTCCGTAACTGCTCCTGCATTTAAAAAACTTCCCGGTGACTGCGTACCGCTCTTGAAAGCATTAATCCAATCACTATCTCCTCGTTGAACTCTGTCTTCTGTAACCTTTCTATCTCCCATATAATCACGCATCTTTTTCTCTGGAATTATTTGTGGTCTCTCACCCCGAAAACCTGCAAGAATTTTTCCACTATCGCCTACAAACATCATTCCTTCCCTCTGCAACTCTTTGTTATCAACTTCCAACTCTTCGGGTGTTGGAGGTTTTATTCCTCCGTCATACCAAAATATATCAATTGGTGGTAGTTTCTCCTGTATCGGAAATTTAAATTTAATAACAGAGGAATATGGAAAAGCAACATCATTTTTATGTTCCCTGCTCACATGATCTGTTATTGCGCAGGTGGTTGTACCGTTTGCTTCAACACTGATCGGCGGGGTATTCAAACCAAATGTCCGGAACAATGGCCAAAGACTATAAGTACCCATATCTGCAATACTGCCAGCTCCAAAGTCGTACCAACCACGGAATACGGCATGTGTGTAATTCGGATGATAAGGACGATCAGGTACAGGACCGAGCCATAGATCCCAATCAAAACCTTCAGGGATTGGCGGAGTATCAGAAGGATTAGCTGTCCATTGAGGCCATACCGGTCTGTTTGACCAGTTATGGATTTCCCTGAGGGTACCGATTACTCCATCTTTAATCCAATCCCTTATCAAGCCATACCCACTTCGTTTACTCCATGCTAACAAGTGTGTACTAACTCCCATCTTACGAGCGGTTTCGATAGTTAATCTTGCTTCATATACTCTGTTAGCTATAGGCTTATGGATTACAACATGCTTGCCTTTTTTCATTGCTGCAATAGAGATGGTTGCATGGAGATGATCCGGTGTCATTATTTTGAGTGCATCCAGATCTTTTTCTTTTTCCAAAAGCTCCCGAAAATCAGCGTAAGAAGAGCATCCTTTGTAGTTTCCTGAATCTCTGTTTTTCGCATAGTACTTTTCTATTAATTCCTGTCCTATTTCCCGGCCACCCGGAATACCATCAAGGCCTTCTCCCCATGCAGGTTCTTCTAAAACCTTTCGTATGCCGTTTCTAATTCCATTTAATGACCAGTCAACATAATCTGTAGTGCTTCTATTGGGATCACAGACAGCAATTATTTGTATTTCCGGATTAGTGATCAACCCGGTCATTTCCCTTAATCCCTGGGTGCCACAACCAATGTAACCCATAGTTATTTTATCGCTTGGAGCTACATAATTAAGTCCTCCAAGAACATGTCTTGGAACAACAGTAAATGCAGCTGCTGCAACTGCAGAACCCAGAAATTCACGACGTTTCATGTTTTTTTTAAGTGTCATTTTTTACCTCCTTTAACTAGTGTGTGTTATGACATCATTTAAAATTATTGAATACTGTATTCTGAGATAATTATTTTATAACAAAATTACACTCCCCTTCCAATATTTTACCGTCGGCAGTAACCCCATGTACTACGACAATATATTCACCCTGGTTATCAGATGTATAGAAATCAAAACTATTTTTCTCACCTCTATCCATTTTAATGTTGGGAATCCAAAACAGGCAATTTCTTAAATCCGGAATTCTTTCATTGTTAGTGCTTGTAGCATAATCGGGAAATTCTATCTCTTGTTGAGGTTCGAGGGTTTTAAAGTTAAAAAGACGCGAGTTGGGGGGAATATCTAATCCTGCCATGTCTCCTTCGCAGGAAATAATACTAACAATGCCTCCGAAATGTAAATAGCCTCTGATATATGTGGTATTGACAATATCAATATGATCGATTTTTTCAGGGGATAGTGACAAAATTGTTTCAACATCGATAATAGGAACATGATCGAGGAGAATAAGCGGTTTATATACATCTATATCCGAATGTTCTCCAATCAGCTTAAAATATCGTTTACCTTTTTTTTTCTTAACGTCTACAGTCGGGATTAATTCAAAAAAGAATTCGTCCAGTGTTGGGAGTTTGACCCAATCTTCAGTTTTTATTGTAATAAGTGGGTTGCCAAAAAAATCTAAAGAAGCAGAGTCTTCTTTCTCAATAGACTCAGTATTTGTATGAGTTTGCCGGAATATTTTTTCAACCTGCATGTTGAACATAATTTCACGGATAACCTCTAATTGTTTTGATGATAAGATAAAAGGCTGCTGAGGCAATTGTACAAAATCTGTTGAAAAGTTATTATCAACAAGAATCTCAACCGGAAGGTCGTTGCCGGTTTCAACAGTAATAAACAGGTCCTGAATACCTGTATGGCGAGGTAAAAAGAACCGGAACCTGCCGGTCTTGTCAATCGGAGTGCCAATATATTCCGGATTATTTCCTAATACTACCAGATGAATTCTTGCATATGTTACAGGGGTTTTCCTTTCACCTGTAACAATCTTGCCTGACAATGATAATTCCTTGGTTTCAGGGAAATAATTTAGAAATTCCGGATGATTGGCATTTATGTCAGCAGGGAATCTTATTCTGTACATGTTTGTGTCAAGAGAACCTGTTTTAACTACTGAAAGGCAATATCCATCGGGTGAGAATACATTCCTGTCAGGTAAAGAGATTCTTATAGTAGCCTTTTCACGTTTTGCATATATTTTCTTATCGGTATTACACCGGATGGTTTTTCTTTGGATTTCAGAATAATTTTGTATAGAATCTGAATTTGTGACAGTCAGGTCCTTGCTGGTTTGTAATTCATTATTATTTGGGTTAATAATTGTAATAAAACTGTGAAAATAATTTGTTGGAGCGAAATTACGCATCCATTTTGTATAAGCCCTGATGTAATAAAGCCCTGATGGAGTAGCTTCAGGTATTTCGATATATCCCCAGGTTCCACGTTCGTTTAATAAATATTTACCTTGTGCGACAGACTTGTTTGCCTGGCTGATAATCTCGACATATAATATTTCGCTCCAGTTTGTTGTTTTTAAATAAGGATAACTAAGGTCAAAAACCCTGAAAAGTATTTTCTCATTCACGGCATAAATATTCCGGTCGGTAAACAATTGAAAATTTTCCTTAAAAACTGATGATTTTAACAGTACCGAATCATTGATCAATGACTGGGCATTCGTCCGGAACTGTGTCTGGGAAACAATAAAAACAGCAATAAGATATATAATTATTTTTTTCACGTTTTATTTTTTGTTTATTCCCAGAAATCAGGTCTTTCAGTTTTTCCACCACCATTTGTGCAATCGAAGCAAGTTCCATAACCTGCTCCATAAGGTAGTCCTGTTCCCATTTGATTAAGTGATATCAGATAAACCGGGAATATTGTATACATGCGCAGTTGCTCGACATAATCAATAACTCTGAGATGACAACTTTTATCGTAAATCCTAAAATTAAATGATTCGGAGACAAAAATACGTTTTTCGGTTACCGAAGAAGCATTGAAAAATCCTAACACCACTTCTTTATTATCATTTATATTGGAAATATTTCCGATATGTGCAGGCTGGGTTTCATATAGTCCGCCACTTTCCTGGCTCTGCTTTTGTATCTGAAGCCAATAATCATATGCCTCATTACTTAACGAATATTGTTTTACAAGAAGGCTATATTTTATTTTCAACCTGTTGGTCAGGCTAGAGACATAATGTAATGGAAATTTATTGATTGTATTACCAGCTAAATACCGGGTTGTAGAAGTATATATTTTTTGAATTGGGTCTGTTCTCCAACAACGGAAAAGAAAAAATGGATCGTCAATAAGATGTACGGTACCATCATAATAATATTGAATCCTGTACTTTGCTTCATACTCCCATGTTTCTTCAAGTTCCCAGCGGTAATTCCTGGAAAAATCATCGGGTGCGTTAAGATCAAGATAGAACTGAATACCATCCAGGGGTTTGTCAGGGTTATAAGTTTCCCTGGTCTCTATCTCGTAATAAATGTTGTCTATAGGAGGGCTGGGAGATGACAGTTCATCGAATTCTGATTCATAATTTTCCCCGTCAGCAGTTGTTATTTTTACTTTGTACTGAGTGCCAATATTCAAAAAATCTTTGGGCAACCATTGCCTGTACACTCCGGGTTCACTTTCATAGAATTCGAAGGTATTTCCAAAGTTATCAACAACTTCAACCTGACAGTCCGATTCGGGGATTTTATGAGGATCATTATATGGTGCAGAACGTGAAATATTAATATAATAATCTCCTTCCTTATCAGTAATCCGTCCTTCTATTACAAGTGATTCCTCACTTTCATCAATATTTGGTGTAAACGGTTCAATACATCCTCCTAATCCAATGAAAATGAAGAAAGGTATAATTATGTTCTTACTCACTGGCATAATTTCCAAACTTAAAATTCCATGAAAGAGTAACTATCTGGGTTCCGAATATAGACATCTTATACCCGTTAATTTTTCCCATTTCTGATTTAAAGTAAACCGAATATGCATTTTCCCTCCCGGTAAGATTATAAATGTTCAACATCCAGAAACTATGAATCTTTTTCCTTGATTTGAGGTTTCCTTCCAGGTTAAAAGAAATATCTATCCTGAAATAGTCAGGTATGCGGTATTTATTTCGTGAAGAATAATTTAAGATCTCCTGATCACCAATATAATAAATCGATACGGGATAAGTAACGGGTCTGCCCGTATTATATATCATATTAGATGAAAAACTTAACCTGCGGTTTATCCTGTAATTTACTATCAGATTTACTGCTTGCGGTTTAGCATAATTTGCCGGGTAGCTGTTTCCATTGTTAATTTTCTCCCACGAATTAATTCCATTAACAAGCACATTAGATTTGGAATAACTATATGAAAGCCAGCCGTTTAATTTGCCTGCTTTTTTCTCTACCATCAGTTCAATTCCATAAGCAGTTTGAGTTCCCTGTAAAACATCGCCTTCAATACGCGGGCTATAAATAAATTCAGTACCATCTTGATATTCCACAACTCTTTTAGTTTGTTTGTAATAGATTTCCATTGATGTTCTGAGACCTGTTTGAAGAAAATCTTTATAATAACCGGCTGACACCTGATCGGAATAAGGAGGATTTATATGGTAATCACATAATTTCCATTGATCAACAGGTGAGATGGCTATGGTATTGCTAAGCATATAAAGATATTGCCTGTTACGATTGTAGGAGACCTTCAGGGAACTGCTGGTGCCAGTACTCAGGTTTAAAGCAGCCCTTAGTTCCGGACCGGAATATGTTTTGATTATTTCTCCGGCGGAAAACATTGTAGTATCTATTATATTCTCACTGGTTTTAGGTGCTCCCCGGTTATATTTATAAACTTCATCAGGCCCCAGAAAACCGTAAAAGCTATACCGGATTCCACCATAGAAAGTGAGTCGCTCTGAGATTGCGAATTTGTCACTAAAATAAATCGCACCTTCTATACCATTTTCTCTACCCAGGTGAACCGGAAGCCTTTCTGATTCCGGTCCGAAAGGCACAACATCACCCCGCTCAAGGTCATAATAAATTAAACTTCCACCAAAAGAGATTATGTGCTTCTGATCAGGAACCCAATGCAGATCAGATTTCAGTTCATAGTGACCAATTTGATATTTATGCTGGTAAGCTAAAAAAGAGTATTCTTTGTTTATAGTGTTGAATGAATAATCCCCGAAAACAGCGGCAAAGTCGGATGAAAGTGAGGATGAAAAACGGTGCCTCCAGATTACTGATCCTCCGGAGTTGGAATAATCATAATTATTAATATCTGCCAGATCAAAACGGTCAGAAGAAAAATATCCGAATATTTTGAACAGGTTATTTTCATTTGGTTCGACATTGATATTGGCAGAGATATCGTAAAAAGAGGCATTGCTGTTTCTTAAATCGGGATCTCTAAGTTTTGTTAACAACCAATCAGAATATGTTGATCGTGCGCTTATTACAAAGGAACTATGTTCTTTTATTAAAGGCCCTTCCATTGCAATATGGCCTGTAATCGGACTAATTCCTCCACGGGAAGTAAACTTATTTTTATTTCCCTGCCTGGTGGAAATATCGAAGAACGAGGCTAATCTCCCACCATATTCTACAGGGATGTTGCTTTTATACAGACTGAAATCCTTAACAATATCTGGACTGAATGAGGAGAAGAACCCGAACAGGTGAGAGGTATTATAAACAGGAACTTTGTTGATATAAAACATGTTCTGATCGGCAGGACTTCCACGTACATTGAATCCTGACGAACCCTCTCCTACACTTTGAATCCCGGGCAACATCTGTGCTACTTTTAACAAGTCTTTTTCGCCCAGCACAAGTGGTATTTCTTTAATCGATTTCATATTCAAACTTTCATATCCCATTTGCATGCCGCGCACATTATGAAAACGGTCAGCTTTAATAACCACTTCATCTATCGGAATCATAGTTTTTTCCATACTAATATTCAGATGTCCGTCAGAATGAACATCCAGGAAATAGCCCATCTCTTTCATTCCCATGCAATTAAACACTGCGCTATATTTACCTGGTTTCAGAACCAGGCTGAAATGTCCGTCAACATCAGTCACAGAGCCTGTTTTTAATTCTTCAATGTAGATAGTTGCACCAATTAAAGATTCACCGTTTTCTTTGTTCCGGATTTTCCCGTTAATTATTGCCTGTTTACCAGATCTGTTTTTATCATCAATACCAATAATAATAGTCTCGATTATTTTTGCTTTTTGTCCTAAAAAATATTTTTGACGGGCATTGATATTTCCATTATCACCATAAGAATTATTGTCTCCATTGTATTGTTCAAAGTCGGGATTCTCAGGCAGAATTGTAACAAGGTTCACCGGAGTTAAAAAAACATTTCTGTTATTATCTATATAAAAGCTCAATCCGGTTCCTGTAAGATTACTTTGCAATACACCGTTAAGGGACAAACTATCTCCCTTTGCAGTAATAGTAATTCCGGAAATCCATTCCTGCCGGTAAAAGAAACGCACTTCATTTTTTCTCTCTACATCGCGAATAAACCGGTCAAAAGGAATATCCTGGTACTCCCCTGAAAAAATGATATCATTGCTCAAAGCCTGAATATCATTACCCAAAGCCAGATGGGAAAAGTAAAAGGAGAAAAATAATAACATGAATGTAATTCTATACATTACATAGTTTCAATTAATTGATTGCAAAAAACAAACAAACGTCTCATGCTGTCATCAGACTCATTTTTCAGCCTGATTTTATTTTTCCTGATAAATTGTTTTATTTCTTTTTGGTGTTGTACAGGAAACAGTTTCCGGAATTGTCTTTTGTTCTTAAAACGATACGGTTTGCCGTTTTTTACTATATAAGAAACCTTTTTCTGAGGAGTGAAATAGTAAGAACTCAAAGTTGAGTAATTCAGAATTTTCTCCCAGTAGTACAGACAATATATTTTACCTGATGTTACAACCTGATAGAATCTTGTGCCGGTTTCGGGAAAGGAATATTTGCGAAAAAGCTTGCCATCTATTTTAAATTCATGAATATCTTCATTTTTTAGGAGAATTTGATCTATTCCCCCGGAAAAAGGATTGAATTGTAAAATCATATTCTGATTATATAAATCATACTTAAGATACACATCCTTATATTCCCTGTCGGCTATCACCAGGGATCCTGTATAGAACCGATTTTCTCCGAGAAACGGATGTCCTTCTATATCTGAATACAAATAGATGTATTTAATGCCATTTATCAGGTTGTAATCAGGTCCGTATGACAGATCAAAATATTTTTTCCAACCGTATATGGTTGAATCATAGACGGTTTGGGCATGAGTTTTAGCAGTACCCGAATAGAAACAAACTGATAGTAAAAGGAAATATTTTAAGCAACGAATTTTCAAAATTGCATGAATTAAAAGGATTCAGTATATAAGCCCCGAATTTAGTTATTAATGATGATTTTTGGTCAGGTAAATAACTATTTTTGACATAAACAGCTGAAGAATGGAAAGATGGAATAATGGAAAGATGGAATAATGGAAAGATGGAATGATGGAAAAATGGAAAGATGGAAAGATGGAAAAATGGAAAAATGGAATAATGGAAAGATGGGAAGATGGGAAAATGGAATAATGGAAAAATGGAAAAATGGGACGAAGAGTGGGCGTTTTTTATATATATTTGTTAGCCGAAAAGTATTGAAAAAAAATGATGTTAAATACTAACCTTCAAACAAAAAATTCTGAAATGAAAAATTTACCTGAAGTTAAAATAGGAATAGTAGCGGTAAGTCGTGATTGTTTCCCGATTGAACTATCTGAAAAGAGAAGGAAAAATGTTGTTAAAGTGTGTAAAGAAAAGAAAGTGCCTGTAACTGAGATCAATAAGATTGTTGAAAATGAGAACGATATACCAGCGGCTCTTCTTGAATTAGTAAAGAATAAGGTTAACGCCCTGGTTGTTTATCTTGGTAATTTCGGACCTGAAGGACCTCTCTCAATGCTTGCACAGAAATTTAACGGTCCGGTTATGTTTGTTGCAGCAGCTGAAGAAACAGGAAATGATCTCTATAGTGGCAGAGGTGATGCGTTTTGTGGTTTGCTGAGTGCTTCTTATAATGCAGGACTAAGAAGCATAAACCCATACATGCCCGAATATCCGGTTGGGAGACCCGAGGAAATTACAGAAATGATCGGAGAGTTTATTCCGGTTGCAAGAATAATCCTGGGAATAAGAAAGCTGAAGATATTTACATTCGGACCAAGACCATTTGATTTTAATACACTTTATGCTCCGCTTAAACCCTTGATGAACATGGGTGTGGAGGTTATGGAAAACAGTGAGCTTGATCTGTATGAGCTGTTCAATAAAGCAAAAAATAATCCTGAAGTCCCCGGGGTATTGAAGAATATGGAAAAGGAACTTGGCTCAGCCAATAAGTATCCCGGGATACTTCCGAAACTGGCACAATATGAAGTGGCTCTTACAAGTTTTTTTAAAGAGAACCTGGGAACATCTGAATATGGAGTTTTTGCTAATAAATGCTGGCCTGCATTTCAGACAAGCTTTGGATTTGTGCCCTGCTATGTAAATTCCAGACTGGCTGCGAGAGGTATTCCCGTTGCCTGCGAAGCAGATATTTATGGCGCATTAAGTGAATATATGCTTACATGTGCAACCGATTTTCCTGCTACTATACTGGATGTTAATAATACCGTGCCATTGGATATGTATGAGAAAGCAAAAGAAATAATTGGGGATTATACTCATAATGATCTTTTTATGGGATTCCACTGTGGGAATACATGCTCATCATGTATGACAAACTATGAGATGAAATATCAACTTATTATGCACAGATTGCTGGAACCGGATAAAGAGCCGGATATTACAAGGGGAACGATAGAGGGGACAATAGGGGCAGGGGATATGACCCTTTTCCGTTTCCAGTGCACACCTGAAAATGAATTGAAAGTGTATGTAGCAGAAGGAGAAGTGCTTGATATGGATCCGAAAACCTTCGGCAGCACGGGGATAATTGCTATTAAAGAGATGGGGAGGTTTTACAGACATGTATTATTAGCAAAGAAATTCCCTCATCATGCAGGTGTCGGATTCAAACATGCAGGGAAAGCTCTCTATTCCGCATCCCGGCTGTTGGGAGTTGATGACGTTTCGTTCAACCTGCCCAAAGGGATGTATTACCCCACTGAAAATCCTTTCTAATTAATTACTTAAAACATACATATGTTAGAAAAACTAAAAGAGTCAGTATATAAAGAAAATATTAATCTGGTTAAACACGGGTTGGTTATTTTTACATGGGGCAATGTAAGTGCATTTGACCCGGAAAAGGAATTAATGGTTATTAAACCAAGCGGAATCCCTTTCATGGAAATGAAACCTGAGCAAATGGTAGTTGTCGATATTAAGGGAAATGTTGTTGAAGGTACTTTGAATCCTTCTTCTGACACCCCTACACATCTTGTTCTTTATAAAAATTTCCCTGGTATCAGGGCTATTGTCCATGCTCATTCCGAATGGGCTACATCCTGGGCTCAGGCAGGGAAAGATATCCCTGCTCTGGGAACCCCACATGCAGATTATTTCTATGGTGATATTCCATGTACACGGCAACTGACCAAAAAGGAAATTGAAGGATATTATGAATTGGAAACAGGGAATGTGATTGTTGAGACATTCAAAAAGATTGATCCAATGCATATTCCGGGCGTTCTTGTTCATAGTCACGGACCGTTTACATGGGGTATTAGTCCGGAGAATGCTATAGAAAATGCTGTTGTGCTTGAGCAGATAGCCAAGGTGGCGTTTAATACTTTATTATTAGAGAAAAATCCGGAATTTAGCAAAAAGCTTCTGGATAAACATTTTTTCAGGAAACATGGTAAAGATGCGTACTATGGTCAGAAGAAAATTTAAAATTAAAAATTAGAAATTAAAAATTGAAGAGGGAAGAGCAAAGAGCAAAGAGCAGAGGGCAAAGAGGAGATGAGGAGAGCAAAAAGGGTATGTAGTAAAAAGTAAGTAGTATGTAGTAGTCGCCCAACGATAGTACGAGAGTATGTGAGTGTGCACCCAGAACCCAGTAACCAGTAACCAGAAACAGTATAGAAAAATGTAGAATGAATAGGTCTTTAGCACCTATATAATTATAAAATTTATAAAAAATTGAATAACAAATATGTAATAGGTGTTGATTATGGTACCGATTCAGTGCGCTCAGTTATTATCGATACTTCAAACGGGAATGAAATTTCATCTTCTGTGTTTGAGTATCTACGGTGGAAAGACGGAAAATACTGTGACCCGGGAAAAAACCGGTTCCGTCAGCACCCTGCTGACTATATTGAAGGACTGGAAAAAACTGTAAAAGAAGCATTAGAGAATGCGTCGGAATCTGTTGCCGGTAATATTGTTGCTATTTCGGTTGATACAACAGGATCAACACCCGTTGCTGTTAATAAGGAAGGCAAACCTTTGTCGTTGACAAAAGAGTTTGAGAATAATCCCAACGCAATGTTTGTGCTCTGGAAAGATCATACTGCCCTGAAGGAAGCAGAAGAGATAAATAAACTTGCTCATACATGGGATGGGATAGATTACACAAAATATGAGGGAGGTATTTATTCATCCGAATGGTTTTGGGCAAAAATACTTCATGTTCTGCGAGAGGATAAAAATGTAAGGGAAAATACCTTCTCATGGGTTGAGCATTGCGATTGGATACCGGCTTTGCTTACCGGAGATACAAATCCACTTACAATTAAAAGAAGTCGCTGCGCTGCAGGTCATAAAGCAATGTGGCATAATGATTTTGATGGTCTCCCTTCTGAGGAATTTTTAATTAAGCTTGATCCCCTGTTAAAGGGTTTGCGGGGAAGACTCTACCGGGAAACATATACATGTGATGTTAAAGTTGGTAACCTTTCAGAAGAGTGGGCGGATCGTCTGGGATTAAGCCGGGAGGTTTCTGTTGGTGTTGGTGCATTTGATGCTCATTTGGGAGCAGTAGGAGGAGAAATTAAACCCGGCTACATGAGTAAAGTAATGGGAACATCAACATGTGATATGATGGTATCGCCTTTTGAAGAAATTGGATCAAAATTGATAAAAGGTATTTGCGGACAGGTTGATGGGTCAATTATTCCCGGTATGCTGGGGATGGAAGCTGGACAATCTGCATTCGGAGATGTATATGCATGGTTTAAAAAAATTCTTTTATGGCCAATTGAAAATGTTTTGACAGAGAGTGAATTGGTGGATACAGATACAAAAGAGAAACTAATAGATGAAATATCCGGCAAAATAATTCCTGAACTATCACGGCAGGCAGAAAAAATAGCGGTTAATGAATCAGGGATAATAGCTCTCGACTGGTTGAACGGACGCAGAACACCAGATGCAAATCAGAACTTAAAAGGAGCTGTTACCGGCTTAAATCTGGGTTCCGATGCACCGAAAATTTTCAGGGCTCTGGTTGAAGCAACTGCTTATGGAGCAAAAAAAATAGCCGACAGGTTTGTTTCAGAAGGAGTTGAAATAAAAGGAGTTATTGCTCTTGGGGGAGTGGCAAAAAAATCTCCGTTTGTGATGCAGGTAGTGACAGATGTAATGAATAAACCGATAAAAGTAGCACGGGCTGAACAAACATGTGCTCTTGGCTCAGCTATGGCTGCATCAGTTGTGGGTGGTGTTTACAGCCGGTTGGAAGAAGCACAGGAAGCAATGGGAAGTGGATTTGAATCGGAATATATTCCGGATCCTGAGAATGTAAAAAAATACGAAATTCTGTACAACAAATACTCAAAACTGGGAGAGTTTGCAGAGGAGAACCTGACAGACTGAAAGAGGCAAATTAACCCTGAAGAAGTCGACAGTCTTCAGTCCTCAGTCGGCAAAAAGGCTTTGAGTTTTGGGTTGGGAGTAATGTAAATATATAGCTTATACTTAATCAATCAGCCAATCAACCCCGGCGAAATATGTTCCTTTTATTCATAAAGCTTTAGAAATTCATAACTATTTCCCGACCAGTCAAGAAAGCGAATAAAATCCTTATAATCAATTACTAACGAAGCAGTATTGATATTAGGATGGAACGAAATGGTTTGAGCTTTTTGGAGATTATTATCGATAAACAGATATACTTCATTTTGCTCGTCATTAATAAGTCCGAAAGGAGAAACCGATCCCTGTTCAACACCAAGATATTTTGTTAATCGACGTGCTGAAGCGAATGATAACTTGCCCTGTTTTAACCTTTTTTCCAGGTCGTGAATATCAAGTTGCTGCTCAGAGTTAAGAATCACCAGATAATGCTTGTTCCCTTTATGGTTTCTAAAAAATATGTTTTTACAATGAGTTGTCTCAATATCCTTCCAATATTTCCTGGCGTCATTAATTGTAGGAACCGGGGGATGTTCATGATACTTGAATTTGATTTTCAGTTCATCAAGTATTTCGTAAAGCTTTTTTTGTCCATTCATATGTGGTTTGCTATTAAAAAAACAAAATTTAAGTAAATTACAGGTCAAATTATACCTTATTTCACAAAGATAATGAGAACATTGCTTATTTAAAAAGACAAAATACTCTTTTTCGAACGTATTAGTCGAAAAGTCTAAAAAGGGAATTAAAAATCAACGTGATTAACGGACAATAGGTCAGGGAGATACAAATCATTTGAATTTATAAAATAAAAAAATGACGATCTGGTCGAACATGTTTTGTAATTTTTTAATATTGTAATATCTTTAACGCTCATAAATCAAAAAAATTAATCATGCGAAAATTTACCTTAAACTTGTTAATCTTGTTTCTGGCAGCTTCTTATAGCTTTGCCGGAGGTATTGTTACAAACACAAACCAGAGTTCTGCCTGGGTCAGACTTCTTGTCAGGGATGCGACTACTGAAATTGATGCAGTATATTTTAATCCCGCAGGTCTGACTAAACTAAATGACGGATTCCATTTCTCCATTAGTAATCAGTATATTACGCAGGGGAAAGAAGTCCTTAATAATTATTCTTTTCTAAATGACGGATTGTATGAAGGAGTGGTAAAAGCTCCTATCTTTCCTGATGTATATGCTGCATACAAAACCGGAAATGTAGTTTTCTCATTGGGATTTAATCCTATTGGAGGAGGCGGTGGAGCTACTTTCGATCGTGGATTGCCCTCATTTGAGATTCCAATTTCCGATCTTGTTCCCGGACTGCAAGCTGCAGGACAGCCTGTTTCAGCGTATAGTATGAATTCATTTTTTGAAGGTACATCTATTTATTTCGGATTGCAGGCAGGTGTTTCAATTGCATTGAGTGATGAGTTCTCATTTTTTGTTGGTGGCCGCTATATAAGTGCAATAAATACTTATAATGGCTATCTTAAAGATGTTGCGATTACGCTTGGTGGCACTGTCACTCCGGCAAATACATTTTTTAACGGTGTTGCAGATCAGTACACTGATGGTGCATCAATATATACTAATTATGCAGGATTGGCAAATGCCGGTGGTACAGTTATGCAACCTTTGATCGACGGAGGGGCAGAAGGTCTTACTTTTGCTATGGCAGAAGGCATGGGTATTATTACTGCAGTACAAAGAGCACAAATGGAAGGTGGTTTAACAGCCTTTGGAGTGGACCCATCCGGAATGACAATAGGTGTTGCACAGGCAACATATTTTGGCATTGCTTCAAGCATGACTGCTTCTGCTACAGCTATGACTGCTGCTGCTGCTGAATCTTCTGCTAAAGCTGCTTTGCTTAGTGACCAGGAAGCTGATGTGAAACAAAAAGGATGGGGATTAACTACAATCATTGGATTTAACTATTCCCCTTCCGATGATTTGAATATTGGTTTTAAATATGAGTCAGCAACCAGGATTGAGCTGAAAAACGAAACGGCAAAAGACTTTACAGTTGGTTATACCTCAACCGGATTACCGGTTACGATGTTTCCCGAAGGTGAAATAAACCGTGCCGATATGCCAGCAATGGTTTCACTTGGAATTGATTACCAGATATCATCAAAACTCTCTGTAACAACAGGGGCTCATTACTACTTTGACAAATCTGTAAATTATGGCAGATCACTTGGCGGAGTAGCTGTGAAGAATGAAGATGTTATTGATAATAATTACTTTGAAGTTGGTATAGGATTGGAATATGCACTTACCGATAAGTTTTTTGTTAGTGGCGGTTACCTGAATGCAAATTCCGGGGTTTCTGATGACTATCATACAGATCTGAGTTATAGCCTGAGTTCGAATACTTTTGGTGGTGGACTTAAATACGCATTATCAGAGAAAATGGCATTTAATCTTGGAGTTGGTTATGCAATTTATGATGATGAAGGATCGAGAGAATTCAATCATCACCTTGATGGTGCAATGGACCAAGTACTTACAGAATCATATACTAAAGACGCCCTGTTTATAGGTGTTGGGTTTGATTTTAGTTTCTAAAAGATATCTTTTCTTTTGAAAAAAAGCCTCCATGATTTTTTCACGGAGGTTTTTTTTACAACTAATTTGCCGACTGCCCGCCCGAACGTACCGTTCGGTACGGGCGGGCCGATTGCTGACTGCCGACTGTGGACTGCCGACTGTGGACTGCCGACTGTGGACTGCCTATGTTCTGATGTTAATCTGTATGTGGAATTTCTATAAATTGAAAAGGAATTTCAAGTAATTCACTCATCTCTTCTCCTGCATATTTCATGTCTTCATCCTCCTTCTCAAAGTACCACAAAATCCTGATGACATGATTCTTTTCGTGAAATTTAACCAGTTCACTTATGACATCATACATAAATTTAGCCGATGATGAATTAAAATAATTCATTTTAAAATTGAAATTCAGAGGATGCTTTTCATCGAACTTAAGGACTTTTTTATTCAGCACCTCTTTTTCAAATTCATTTAACCAGTTTATCACAGGATAGTAAAACTCGCGGACATTCTCAGGCCTTGAGTTACCTGATATTTCATAATTGTCATTATATGGGTCAAGTATTATCCGTGGAGTTTTATCGGTTGCTTCAATTACTAAAGGTTCCATATTAATACCTGTTATTTATTAGAGGTATAAATATAAGAAAATCTGGATTAAAAAAAATAATCATAATAAAAATTACTGGTTGCTGGTCATTTGTTGCTAGATTTTTGACCCTTTGACTTTTCGACTCTTCGACTTCTTTATTCTTCCTTCATACACTCTTCTATCTTTCCAATATTCCATTCTTCCATCATTCCCTTTCCCTAACTGAGCAATAAACTTTTCTCTTCTTCGCCCCTTCGCCCCCTTGCTTAGTCGCCCAGTCGTTCTTCGCTCTCAGCACTCTGCTCTATCTACTTATATACTATATACTTCTTACTCTCCTTTTCCCCATTATTCCCCTCTTCCATCACTCATGCCTGAGAGAATCTGCGGGATTTGCTGTGGATGCTCTGTACGTTCTGTAACTTATAGTTATCATTGCAATAACCAGTGCAACCAGGGAGGCAATAAAAAATGTTAATACTCCGGGGTTGATTTTAAATGCGAAATTCTGTAACCAGTTTTTCATAAAGAAATATGCTGCAGGCCAGGAAATAAGGGTTGATACAGACATTAATATAATTATTTCTCTTGACAGCAGTAGTAAAATAACCGGAACCGAAGCCCCCATAACCTTCCTGATACCAATTTCTTTTGTTCTTTGTTCAGCTGTATATGAAGCTAACCCGAATAATCCAAGACAGGAAACAAGAATAGCGATTATAGCAAAAATGGAAAAAATAATTCCTGTTTTTCTGTCATCAGCATATTTTGACGCTAATTCATCTTCAAGGAATGAATATTCCAGTGGTTGGTCTTTCACAAAAACATCCCATTGCTTCTGGACAAAATTTATTAACTCCTGGTAGTTTTCAGGATGGATCTTCAACCCTATCAGTTGACCAAACTGGTTTTGGTTATAATGTATTATTAAGGGCTTAATTGTTTGATGAAGCGATTGATAATGAAAATCTTTTACTACACCAATTATCTGTAAAGGAAGATCAATGTTATCGGCACCTGCTCCAATCAGCATTACTTTCTTGTTTAGAGGATCTTCGTATCCAAGTGCTTTTACTGCTGCTTCATTAAGAATAACTGCTGTTGAATCATCTGCCCTGTCTCTGGAAAACCACCGTCCTTCAGTAATCTTAAGTCCAAGCACTTCATGATACTTATCATCAACATTAGTTAAATTAATAGACCGGATATCGTCAGCTGTACTACCTTCCGGCTTGTATACAGTATTCCCCATAATTGACCCCGGGAAAAAATTAGTTAGAGTTACAGATTCAATACCGGTATTTCTTTCAAGTTCTTGTATAAATGTTTCTCTTTGATCCTGAAGAGCATAAGCTCTCTGTACTATTAAAAGATTTTCTTTATCATAACCAAGATCTTTATTCTGGATAAAATTCATTTGCCTGTAAACAACAATAGTAGAAATAATAAGGAATATTGCTATAGAGAATTGAATAACTACAAGAATACTCCTTAACCGTGAATTTTTTGCACCTGATTTTAAACTGCCTGTTAAAACTTTTACAGGTTTAAAAGCTGAAAGATAAACTGCAGGGTAACTACCTGACAGAAGACTTACAATTAAACCTATAATAATAATGCCTGTGAGTATTAATGGATCGCCTAGTAAATTCAATGCCAGTGTTTTGGAAGCAATATTATTGAAGGATGGAATAAGTAGAGTTGCCAGAACAATTGCCAGTATCAAAGAAATAAAAGTTAAGATGACAGATTCTGTAAGGAATTGTATTATCAATCCTTTTCTTGATGATCCAACTACTTTACGTATTCCAACTTCCAGCGCACGACCCGCTGATTTTGCAGTAGCAAGATTCATAAAATTGATACAGGCAATTACTATAAGAAAGAAAGCGATAACTGAAAAGATATATACGTTTTTCATATCTCCACCGGGCTCAATCTCAAACTCAAGATCGGAAAAATGCAGATCAGTGAGATTTTGCAGAAAGTAACCCCATTGGTTTCCTGCTTCAAAAAATTCATCAAGAGTGGTATTAGCGAATTGTGCAAGCTGCGGGCCAACATAGGTTTTTACCAATTCGGGGAATTTTGCCTCCAGGTCGCGGTAGTCAAACCCTTCCTGTAAAACAATATAAGTGACAAAATTATTACTTACCCAAACCGGACTGCTAGCGCCGGGCATGGATACTATTGAGACTAAGACATCAAAATTAAAATGGCTGTTTCCCGGGAATTCCTTAACAACACCGGTAACTTCAAACTCTTCCTTATCGTTTCCAACAAGCAGGGTTTTTCCAACCGGATCTTCAGTGCCAAATATTTTTTCGGCAGTTTCCCTGGTGAGTACCATTGTATTTGATCTGTTCAATGCAGTTTTGGGATCGCCATTGATGAACTCAACAGTAAAAACATCAAAAAAGGTGGAATCAGCAAAATAGTATTTCTCTACAACAAAACTGCTTTCGTTGTATTTTACAACAGGACTTCCTGTAAAAGTGAATAGTCTTGTAGCATAAAGGACTTCAGGATATTCATTTACCAGGGTTTGTGCCATTGGAGCTGAGGTAATACCAACTTTCATTTCATTACCGGCAATTGTACCGTGTAAACCTACCCTGTATATCTGGTCCGATTTTTCATGAAAACGATCATAACTTAGTTCGTCCTGTACATACAACAGGATTAACACTGCACTGGCAATTCCAACTGCCAGTCCGGTAATATTTATCAGTGAATATCCTTTATGCTTTGAAATATTCCTGATTGCTGTGGTTAAATAGTTGAAAAACATTTTTCCTTTTTATTTTTGATTTGACACTGATTTTTGTTTACCTACATACTTTAAAACTACGGTGGACAAAGTTGGTTACTGGATTTTTTTGCTCTCCGCTCTCTGCTCTCTGCTCTTCATTTATAATCCAAAACGATATGAGAATTTTACTAGAAACACATTATATGGTGTGATATCGAAAAGATCGCTAATATTACTATTTAATGAGAAATCTCCCGTGGGATCAAACCCATCCCTGCTTTGTGACCATACAAGAAAAACAGTTGAACCGGGAACATATTCCCATCGTGCAACAAGATTTGAGCGGAATTCTTTAACGTTAAAATCCGGATCTTCCAAAAAATAGTCTTCTGTAGAATCCAGGTCTTCATCTATTGCATAATAACCATCATCGTTGCTGTAATATGTTATTTCATCGCCTGAAAAAGTATAGAAACGGTCTGTGTAATCATCAGAAAGGTTGTTGGTAATACGTTTGAAATCGGAATATTTACCTGCTGCAATAAATGGTTGTCCCCAGTATTGTATTGTCAGGTTAGGAGTTAAGCTAAGATTTAGTCTTAAAGACATACCCAGGACTTTCTGGTTTATACTGGCAAAAACATATCGCTCTTCATCATTGAAATATTGTTCGGTCACATACTGCAATTCTGTTTTGTTTATATTATAATTTGGACGTAAACTTATGGATAATGTTTCTATAGGTTTGTATGTGGCTTGAAGTGAGTATCTGTTCGATACACTTGAATTATATCTACCCCATCTGTTTGACATCACAAGGTTAAAAGATAACTTTTTGCGGTTATCAGACTGGATGAATATATAATTGTTGAAACTACCCGGCATTTTCATTGAAGGTCCACCTCTGAGCATGGAATTTGTTATTCGTTGACCCTGTAGATTAAATCCTGTAGACAGGTTCCAGTAGTTCTTAAACTGGGTGCGGAAACTAATATTTCCTCCGTTCACATTATTAACCAATCCGAAGTCCCAGGCTTTCCATTGGTTAAAATTAACCGAGAAATTCCTGAATATGCTGAATGGTTCCCATATACGGTAATTGGCAAATGCAATTTGTGTTATCTCATCTGTCGACATCAGAAAACCAATATCATTAAGTTCAAGTCCGGGAGATTTCCAAACTATGAAAACGCCATAATTAAAATGTCCACCTCCGGTTTTCATAAATTGTAGCCGGCCTCCATGTCCGAAAAGACTTGTGCGTGTAGAATCAATAGACAGATAGTCAGCATCCGGTCGTTGAAAATAGCGCGCTGAAGATTCCTGGGTCTGAAGCAATGCATCGGGAGTTCCGTTTACCTGACTGAAAAATAGTTTACCGGAAATTTGATAGGTGCGATCTTTCCACTGATGCATAAAGTCAAGTCCGCCTGTATAGGCTGAGTTATGAAGATATTTAAGTGTTTCTGATTCAATATTACGGTTTGTTGCAGTAAACATTCCGCCAATAATAGTATTTCCTTTATCAAAATCCTTTTGCAGACGTGTGACAAAATAATTAGTGAGAGGTTCAACGGTTTCAAATCTTCTTTCACCCTCAAGATCAATTTCTGCCTGTTCTTTAGCTGCAACACTTTCCATTATGCCTATTGAAAATCCGTTTTTTGTTTTACCCGAAAGTTTGACTGCACCGAGAATGGATGTGTTATCAGGAATTTCTACATATTCTCCTGATGCAAGATCGGGATCATGATGAGGACGCCTGCCGATTCTTCTTGAATAAAATAGGTTTTCTGAAGACATATCACCATCCCCCATCATAAGATTGTATGAATAGATGCTTTTCCCTTCAACGAAAAAAGGACGTTTCTCTTCAAAAAATGTCTCGTATGCTGTGAGATTCACCTCTGATGGGTCTGCTTCAACCTGTCCAAAATCAGGGTTAATTGTAAAATCAAGAGTAAGGTTATTTGTTATGCCGATCTTGCCATTTACACCGGCAGCGATATTTTTTGATTTACCTGTAGCGAATGGATCGCCTTCGGTTTTTTCAAACCGTTCAGCTTTTGCAACAGTATAAGGGGCTATCTCAATCTGTCTTTTAGGTTCAAGATCATTCAGTCCATGCAATTCACCCATAAGGTGTACCCAGCCCGGGGCGTTTTGAGGTATATGCTGCCATATCGAAAGTTCTTCTTTTCTGAACAACATCCTGGTTACTTGTAAACCCCAGGTTTGGCTGCCTTTTTTGTCAAAACGCAGTTGCGATAGAGGTATCCTCATCTCAGCAGTCCACCCTTCAGTATCAATATTTGTTTGAACATACCAGATAGGATCCCATGTCATATCTTCATTTTCACCATCATTGGTCATTATCAAATCCATTTTTACACCGGCAGCACTAACAAGAAAGGTGAAAGCAGTACGAAGATCAAAATAACTGTCAACCTGGATCCCGGCAAAGTCGCCGTCAATCATATCTCTTCTGGTCATTCTTGTTTCAATACTATCGGGATTAGTGTCATAAGCCCTGATCCCGACATATAGATTATTGTCATCATATAATATCTTAAAAGATGTTTCCTGTGATGGCTTGCTCCCGTCGTTAGGCTCAGATTGTTTGAATTCACTTTGCCATTTCACAAAACTCCAGGCTTCATCATCCAAAAGACCATTAATTATTATATCTGTCTTTACTCTTTTTGTTTCATATACTCTTTTCTCATTAATATATTTACCAGCAAATAAATTCCCGCTTAATAAAATAGTTATGAGAACTACCCCAATCGCTTTTTGCATAATCTTTCTCAATTCTCAGTTTTTTATGGTTTACTCTGTTAATCCTTTTTGATAGTTCCAGGTAAATAATTAGACCTATATTAACAACCAATAAGTATGCCAATGATTATAAGTAAAACAAAATCATAACAATAGAGGACAGTGTGTGTCTGGGGTTTTATTATTATTGTTCGATATTGTAACAAATTATGTTCATTTCCGAACGATTTATTTCAGGATTCAAAGTTGAGGGGTAAAACCGGCACAAATAATTTTGTTGTTTTAAAAATAGTCTTCGTCTCTTGATTTTGTTAAATAGTTTTCATAATTTTAGTTTTATTTATTATTTGAAATATTTTACCGGAGTATACGGAATTATTAATATACACTAATACTTCTTAGCCATGAAAATAAAACTCTTTTTTACTTTCCTCGTACCACGTAGCTTTAGCGCAAGTGTATTCTTTTTACTTTTATCTTTTTCCCTGACTTATTCCCAGGTACCCCTGGGCTTTAATTACCAGGCAGTGGTGAGGGATGCACAGGGTGATATTATTTCCGAACAGGATGTTTCACTAAAGATTAGTATACTTAAAGGTAGTGAAAGCGGGACTCCTGTATATGTTGAAACCCATCAGGAAACTACAAGTTCATTCGGACTGATAATCCTGGAGATAGGTAACGGTACAATGATATCCGGTAATCTTCCGGATATTGATTGGAATGCCGATTCTTATTTTATAAAAATTGAACTGGATGCTGCCGGAGGAACAAATTATCAATTTATGGGAACAACGAAGTTATTATCCGTTCCATATGCATTGAATGCCGGTTCCGTAACATCGCTAAAAAGTTTGAATATTATGGAGCAAACCGGTCATGATACTGAGTCAGCTCTTTTTGAAGTTAAGAACCAGGATGGGAATACTGTTTTTGCAGTGTATAACGAAGGTGTTCGGGTATATGTAAATGATGATCCGGCAAAGGGACTTAAAGGAGGATTTGCTGTTGGAGGGTTTAATTCATCCAAGGAGATTACCAATGAATATCTCAGGGTAACCCCTGACAGTGTTAGGGTTTACATTGACGAAACTATTGCCAAAGGATTGAAAGGTGGTTTTGCTGTAGGTGGATTCAGTCCGGGTAAAGCAGGATCTGATAATATAATGCACCTTACCCCGGATAACTATTTTATCGGGCATCAGAGTGGGTCCTCGATCACGACCGGTTTATATAATTCCTTTTTTGGATATCAAAGTGGATTTTTAAATGATATAGGAAACAGGAACGTTTTTCTTGGTTACCACACCGGGTATTCAAATACCGAAGGTAATTACAATACATTTATAGGTAGCAATACCGGGTACAGTAATACTAAGGGACTCTCGAATGTATTCATTGGTGACTCTTCAGGGTATGATAATACTATTGGTTCATATAATGTATTTATGGGTAATCTTTCCGGGGTGCAGAATAATTCCGGGTATTATAATGTTTTTATTGGAGATTCGGCAGGATATTCAAATGTTGAAGGGAATCAGAATATTTTTATGGGAGTTGGCTCGGGTTTTTCTAATCTGTCCGGGGGGCATAATGTTTTTCTCGGTGTAGAATCAGGACGGAATAATACCGAGGGAACTGCTAATGTTTTCCTGGGTGATTATGCCGGTCACTTAAACGACACGGGAGATCATAATATTTTCATTGGAGCATCATGCGGATACAATAATATTGATGGAGAGAATAATATTTTTCTTGGTTATGCTTCAGGATATAATAATACCACGGCTGGGGATAATGTATTTATTGGTAATTATGCTGGATATCATAATGAAACTGGAACAAAAAATGTATTTCAGGGTTTTCAGGCAGGTGCTTATAATGACACCGGCAGCTATAATGTATTTATTGGCAACTATGCCGGACGTGAAAATACTTTCGGAAACTATAACACGTTTTTAGGTACTTACAGTGGCAGGTATAATACTGAAGGAAAATCTAATGTAGCAGTGGGTCAAAATGCCGGAACAGACAATGAAACCGGGAATTTTAATGTATTTCTGGGGACCTTAAGTGGCACTGATAATACTACCGGTGACCAGAATACCTTTGTTGGACAACAGGCAGGCTACCAAAATACTACTGGTAATTATAATACAGAAATTGGGGATTTGTCAGGCTATTCAAATTTAACCGGTAGTTCAAACGTTTTTCTTGGTCATTATGCCGGTTATTATGAAACAGGCTCGGATAAACTTTATATCGAAAATTCAAGTGCCGGATCTACAGATGCTTTGATATATGGTGATTTTGACAATGATAACCTGAGAATAAACGCAAATGTTGGTATTGGTTATAGTCCCTTATCAAGCTATGGTTTGGTTGCAAAGGGAGGGTCAACGAATTCATTAAGAGTGTATATGAATACCGGACAAATCTATTCATTATATGTTGGTGGAAAAGCATATGCAAGTGATGGTTGGTGGTTTCCGAGTGCTAAAGGAGTAAAGAGTGATTTCTTAAATTACCAAAATGTACTTGATAAATTAATCACATTAAATGGGGTCTTGTTTGAAAGCGAAATAATTGATAAATCAGAAGAAGATGTACCAGAAGGTAAACAAATTGGTCTTATCGGAGAAGAAGTACTAACAGCCTTTCCTGAACTTGTTACAAAGGATAAGGATGGAAATATATCAATAAATTATGCTGGATTTTCTACAGTATTCATTGAGGCTTTCAAAGAACAACAAAAACTAATTGAAGATTTGCAGGAACGGATTGCTGTTCTTGAAGGTAAAAAATGAATAATAACCCCCAACCCCCAATATGCAACCTTTAATAATAATTACTGGTCACTATTAAATAGCAGTACAGAAACAAATTCCTGCTGTTTAATTTAAACGATTAAGAATATTTATTATATTTATAAAGCATTAATCATTAAATTAAAAACTATGAAGCGCAAAATTCTACTCTTTCTGATATTACTTCCATGTTTTACCTTAACCTGGGGACAGGTGCAATTAAACCCAACTGTAATTTCTTCAGCAGGCGGATATGCTGAAGCAACTGATATTAACCTTGCCTGGACTTTGGGAGAACTTGCTGTGTCAACATTGTCAACCACTGATATGATCCTTACACAGGGTTTTCAGCAGCCGTTTCTGCTGGATATCGGAGATGCAATAGATGACCCGGAATTTAACTGGTCGGTTAATGCATATCCAAATCCTGTGACTGATGTTCTTAATCTGAGGTTTAATATTGATAAAACCATGGATTTGCAACTTGAACTGTATGATATCACCGGTAAGAAGCTTATAATAAAAACACTTCCTTCAATTATGCCAGGCGGCAGAGAAACCCTCGATTTTTCAGGTTTCAGAGATGGTATCTATATTTTGAAAATAACAAGCGAAAAACAAAAAGTCAGGAAAATATATAAAATACAGAAACAATAGGAAGATAGAAGAAAAGATGGAATATTGGAATAATGGAATAATGGGAAGATAGAAGAAAAGAGGGGATAATGGGAAGAGAATTAAGAAAGAATTTTAGTATAATAAATTCTAACAATTAGAAGAGAATTTTTTGTGATTTATTACATAATGAGATGATGCACTTCATTCAATAACATACCCGGAAAGGTATATTGAAGTGCATCTTTTTTTATTGCAATTAACTGGTTATTACCTCACTCTTACAAGTAACAATTGAATTATTAGGATAAAACATTTCATATCAAAAACTTTGAAGCCATGAAAACAAAACTCATCCTCACTTCCCTCGTACGCCGAAGCTTTAGCGTAGGTGTATTCTTTTTCCTTTTATCTTTTTTCTTGACTTTCTCTCAGTCACCAGAAAGCTTTAATTACCAGGCGGTTGCCCGTGATAATACCGGTCAGGTACTTATATCACAGGACTTAAATGTCAAGATAGGAATACTGTCCGGAGGTGCAACAGGCATACTGCAGTGGGAAGAGATACATATGGTAACTACCAATGAATTTGGTTTGTTTGCAATACAAATCGGGACTGAAACCAAAACCAATGGTGATGCCCTGGAATTTTCAGCAATTGACTGGAATTCAACAATACATTTTCTTAATGTGAAAGTTGATGCCGGGAACGATTATGTGGATATGGGAACATCCCAGCTTCTTTCAGTGCCATATGCCCTGAGTGCTAGTTCGGTGTCTGACCTGAAGAAATTAAATATCCTTGGCCCTGCTGATCAACCCGCCGATTTGGCTTTGTTTGAAGTGCGGAATAAGGATGGGAATATTGTATTTGCAGTATATAATGAGGGTGTACGGGTGTATGTAAATGATGATGCAGCTAAGGGTCTCAAAGGGGGTTTTGCTGTTGGAGGGTTTAACTCATCAAAAGATGTAACTAATGAATATTTTCGTGTAACTCCTGATAGTGTGAGAGTCTATGTTGACACCGTTAATTCGAAAGGATTAAAAGGGGGATTTGCTGTTGGCGGTTTTAACAGTTCCAAAGGAATGACTGATGAGTATCTGCGGGTTACTCCTGATAGCGTAAGGATTTATGTTAATGAATCAGTGGCTAAAGGGTTGAAAGGGGGATTTGCAGTAGGGGGTTTTAACTCTTCAAAAGGAACAAATACAGACTTTATGCATATGACACCTGATAACTATTTTATTGGTCATGAAAGTGGTAGCTCCATAACAACCGGATTGTATAATTCATTTATGGGGTATCAAGCAGGAGTTAGTACAACAACCGGAACCAGCAATGTTTTTATTGGCCATGAATCGGGATTTGAAAATCTGAATGGGAACTGGAATGTTTTTGTCGGGAACAATACGGGACAAAACAATACAAACGGGTTTTCAAATATTATTATTGGTGATGGTTCAGGGGAGTTCAATACCGAAGGATGTGGAAATGTTATCATGGGAGACTTAGCCGGCAGGTTCAATACCACCGGGAACCAGAATGTGTTCATTGGTGCGGAAAGCGGACATATGAACGATACAGGAAGTTACAACGTGTTTATTGGTGAATCTACCGGACATTCGAATTTGTACGGTGAGGACAATGTTTTTATCGGATCGAGTGCAGGATTTGATAACAAAACGGGGAGCTACAATGTATTTATGGGCTCAACCGCAGGTGAAAATAATCTGACAGGAGATGCAAACGTATTTATTGGCGAAACCTCTGGTAATTCCAATACTAGCGGGGAAGATAATGTTTTTATTGGTACAGCTGCGGGAGAATCCAACGGCATTGGAAATTATAATGTTTTTCTCGGTACATTAAGCGGACACAGCAATGATAATGGTTTTGGCAATGTTTACCTTGGACAAGAAGCAGGATTCTTAAATCAGAGCGGAAGTGAAAATGTCGCTATCGGTCCGCAAGCCGGTTGGAACAACCTGGGAGAAAATAATATTTTCATAGGTCCGGGGGCAGGATTTTTTGAAACCGGGGATAGTACATTATATATTGATAATTCATGGTCAACTGCCGAAGATGCGTTGATCTATGGTGATTTCTCAAGTGGTTATCTAAGCTTTAACGCCGATGTGGATATTATCTGGGATCTGGATGTCGGCGGTGATATTACTGCAACAGGTGTAATTGGACCTTCAGATATAAGATGGAAAACAAATATTGCAGCTTATGAAAATGCATTGGATAAGCTTATGCAGATCAGGGGGGTGAATTTTGAATGGAAAAGCAAAGAAAGCGGGCATTGGAAATTTCCTGATGGTAATCAGTTAGGAGTTATCGCCCAGGAGGTCGAAAAAGTAATCCCTGAATTAGTTAAGACCAATGATGAGGGGTATAAATTGGTTGACTATACAAAACTATCAGTAGTCTTGATAGAGGCGGTTAAAGAACAACAGGCTATGATAGAAGAGTTACAACATGAAAATAACCGTTTACAAAATATGGAGCAGCGTTTACAGGATCTGGAAGAAGAATTAAAAAAATAGAATTAAAGTAATTAATCAGTCGGCAGACCACAGTCCACAGTCGGCAATAATGAAGAGAGAAAAGGTGAAGAATTGTGATGAGGTAATGAGGAGATGAGGTGAAGAATGAAACGTTTAAGGTTCAAAGCACTATTAATCTTAAAATTTTAGGCATTTTAGGCATTTCTTTTATTAGTCATTTCAAACTTAAAGCACTGAATAGATACGAATTAATTAATATAAAAATAAAAAATTATGAAATTTCTTAAAGTAAAATCGTTTGTCAGCAATTCCTTAATATTAACAATGATGTTTTTTATCTATATGGCTTTCTCTGCAGATCTGAACGCTCAGAATGTAGCCATAACAGATGATGATGGTTACACGGTAAATGCAGCTGCAATGCTGGATGTAAAATCGGTAAATAAGGGATTATTGGTTCCCAGGGTAGCTCTTGTAAGTACTACTGACCCGGTATCTGTAACAAAGCCTGAAGGGTTATTGGTATGGAATACTTCAACCTCAGGTTCTTATCCCGACGAGGGATTTTATTACTGGTCAGGTTCAGACTGGGTAAAGGTGGGGAGCAGTGCCCTTGATTTTCAGAATGGATTAATAAAGACAGGGAATACTGTATCACATGAAGACCTCTCTTCTCAGTCAAGTATTAATAATAGTAACGGTACAGTAATACAAGATGTTACATTAGAATCTTTGGGACATGTTACAGGATTGGTATCTTACAATCTTGACAATCGTTATTATACTGAAACAGAAGTTAATAACTTATTATCCGGTGAAAATCTTTGGGACTGGAGCAGTGGTAATTTATATCCTCATACTATAACTGATAATGTTGGAATTGGAACATCTACCCCTGGCAGCAGGCTTGAGGTTTTTGGAAATGAAAGCGGAAGTGATAATGATCCATTATTTGAGGTAAAGAATAATGATGGTCAAACAATTTTTGCTGTATATCCTGAAGGGGTGAGAATATATGTTGACGAAGACGTAACATCAAAAGGACTAAAAGGAGGCTTTGCTGTTGGTGGTTTTAACGCATCGAAAGGAATAACTAATGATTATCTGAGAATTACACCTGATACTTTCAGGATCTATGTTGATGATACAGGTGCCAAGGGACTAAAGGGAGGATTTGCTGTTGGTGGTTTTAACTCATCAACGAAAGGAATAACCAATGAATATCTGAGGATTACACCTGACAGTGTAAGGATCTATGTTGATAATGAACCCGGTACAAAAGGTCTGAAAGGCGGGTTTGCAGTTGGTGGTTTTAATGCAAGCAAAGGGTATGAGGATGCGATAAATTTTATGGATCTTACACCGGAGAATTACTTTATCGGGCATGAAAGTGGAACAAAAACAACCCCAGCTGCTGTTGGCAGTGATGGAAAATATAATTCCTTTTTTGGATATCAAAGTGGAATGGGAAACACAGTAGGATCTCATAATTTGTTTATGGGATATCAAAGCGGATTTAAAAATATTTATGGTGCAAATAATGTGTTTTTAGGTATTCAAGCAGGATATGAAAATACCGGAACTGTAGATAGTGATTATCTTGGATGTCATAATGTTTTTATTGGTTACCTGAGCGGAATGTATAATACCGAAGGGCAGAGTAATGTTTTTGTAGGAAAGCAAAGTGGCTGGAGAAATGATGTTGGCAGATATAACGTTTTTATTGGACAAAATACAGCTGTTCAAAACACAGATGGAAATTTCAATACCTTCATTGGTGCACATTCTGCTGAAGGCAAGACAGGTGGAGATTTTAACACATTTATTGGATATGGAAGTGGTGGTCAGAATGGTGACGGAACCGGTAATGTTTTTATCGGACACAGTGCGGGTTATAATGAAACAGGATCAAACCTTCTTTATATCGATAATTCAAATACAGCTGCTCCTCTTATTTGGGGAAATTTCGCTGCTGGTTCTGAAGAGGTTGTTATTAACGGTGATTTAACGTGTACCGGGACTATTAGTCCGCCTTCCGATATCAAATTCAAAAGTAATATAGAGCCTTTATCACATGTATTGAATAAATTACAATTGATAAATGGTGTCTATTTTGATTGGCGAGAAGCTGAATATCCTGATATGGTTTTTAGCCAGGGTAGACAGATAGGTGTTATTGCCCAGGAACTTGAAAAAGTATATCCCGAATTGGTGCGAACCACATCAAAGGGCTATAAAACAGTTGATTATATGAAATTAACCGCTATCCTGATTGAAGCTGTTAAGGAACAGCAACAGGTAATTGAAGAACTGGGAAATGAAAATGTGCAATTTAAAAATGAAATAGAAAAGATAAATGATCTTCAAAAGCAAATCGACCGGTTAAGAAATTCATTGGATATGAATAAGCAATAAAAAAACAGACAATCAAAAATCGTTCTGTTGGTGTCAATTGAAAAAATCAATATCATGAATATAAAGCGTCTCTTCACAATTTTTGTTTTTCTAATATTACCAGGTTTAGTTTTTGCTCAGAAGGGAGTTGTTAATAATGGTGCAAAAATAATTATTACCGGTAGTGCTATCCTGGATATTGAAGGAGGATCTGAAGCCGGTTATACTAATAAAACCAGCGGATCGGACCATGGAAGGATTAATCTCGAGGGTAAAATTATCCTTTCAGGTAACTGGATTAATAATGCTTCAGCCGACAGTGTTTTTATCAATCCCGGATCAAATGGTGAAGTGCATTTTTCCGGAAGCTCAAACCAGGATATCGGAGGTTCAGGTTTTACCTCTTTCGAAAAGGTTGTGATCAATAATTCAAACGGAATAACACTTGGAAACGATATTGTTTTATATGGAGACCTGTCACTTGATAATGGAAATATCCTGCTGGGATCAAATAATCTTACTTTAAGTACATCTTCACATATTACCGGAACACCATCTGCAACAAAAATGATAATTGCTACAGGAGGAGGAGAACTGCGTAAAAGATTTTCCGGTACAGGCAGTTTTACTTTTCCGATTGGTGATAACTCCGGCACAAACGAATATTCCCCAGCTGTACTGGAGTTTACAAGCGGGGCATTTGGAAGTTTCGCTTATGCAGGCATCTCTCTTACCGACTCAAAACACGCGAATAACGGAAGTTTAACAGATTATTTATCACGATACTGGTCTGTTACACAAAATAATATTAACGGTTTTTCATGTAATGTTACTTTTACATACCTCGATGATGATATAAACGGAACGGAATCAAATATTTATGGTGGGCAATGGGAAAATCCGAACTGGATAAAGCTTAATACTGCGAATACTACAAATAACCAGTTAACAGGAACAGTAAATAATTTTTCCGATTTCACTGGTGGGGAAAGTAGCGAATTTTCTATTTCCGTATCAATGACTGATGACGGTGAAATTACCGAAGGTAGTGAAGATGGCGAAGTTATTACGGTTACCCTTACCGGTGGCACTTTCGTTGATCCGCTGACAACCGGCAACTGGTTTTTAACCAACCTGCCGGATGGTATTACTAAAGGAGCTCTTGTAAGGACGGATGCGACACATGCAACTATTGCACTTAGTGGCAATAGAACAACCGATTATGATAGTGATATTACAAACCTTATATTGTCAATAAACACCGATGAGGTCAATGATACTTCAGGAGCAGATATTACAACAAATACAGGAGTTACATTTGTTGCAAATGATGAATCGGTAACCATTTCACATACCGGTCTGGATGAAAATAATCTGAATGGCGCTGTTATCGGTATTAAACTGGCAAATAAAACATTTACGGATGCCACACTTGTTCTTGCGAACTTTACGATAAATAATGTTCCACTGGGAACGACAAAGAACATAATTTCGTATGAAGGAGCTGATACAGCTACCATTACTCTGGCATTTGACGGAACTGATTTCGACACTGATATAACTAATTTCAGTATTACGATAGATGCTTCAGAGCTGGCATACGGATCGGATATTACTTCAAATTACCTGGTAATAACAGCGGTTGTTGAACCGGGAACATTAACAATCAGTCATACAGGATTAACTGAAGAAAACCTTGATGAGGCAGTTATTGGATTAGCATTAACTGAGGTTACATTCATTGATGCTACATTAAATCCGGATAATTTCACTCTGAATAATGCCCCTGCCGGAACTGGTGTTGATACAGTGATATATTTGGATTCAACACATGCAACGCTAGCGGTTGAGTTTGATGGAACAGTATTTAATGACACTATTTATGATTTTAGCATCACAATTGGTTCCATTGAATTGACCGGACTGGATGACCTGGAGAGCAATGATCTGGTAATTAGTCCGGTAACAGGTATAAGTCCATATCCTGAGGCGCTGGGTATTAATATGTACTCTTTTGAGAACAGGATATTTATTGAATGTTCTGATCCTGAGAAACTGAAAGAAGTTGCCATATACAATATCCTTGGCAGTGAACTGATAAGAAGAAAGCTCGATAAAAATCCTGTTAATGAAATTCGTTTGGATACACCCGGTAATTATTACATTATCCGGGTTTATACAACTGATAATAAGATATATAACAAAAAACTGTTAATTTATTTAAGATAATAGTAATTAATCAATCGGCAGTCCACAGTCCACAGTCAGCAAGAAAAAAAAGAATAAACTTAAAGTACTGAATAGTTGTGAATTAAATAACATAAAAATATAAAATCGTGAAATCACTCAAAGTAAAACATTCAGTCAACAAAGTAGTAATAATGATGATGATATCATTTATCTATATGGCGCTCTCTGCAGATCTGAACGCTCAGAATGTAGCCATAACAGATGATGACGGATATATTGTTAACTCATCAGCAATGCTGGATGTGAAATCTATCAATAAGGGATTTTATTACTGGTCAGGTTCAAACTGGGTTAAAGTGGGAACCAGTGCCCTTGACTTTCAGCATGGATTAATAAAGACAGGGAATACTGTATCACATGAAGATCTATCTTCTCAGTCAAGTATTAATAATAGTAACGGCACAGTAATACAAGATGTTACATTGGGATCTATGGGACATATTACAGGATTGGGATCTTATAATCTTGAAATAATAAAAGAACAACAAAAATTGATTGAAAATCAGCAATCCGAAATTGATCAACTTTAAGAGATGGCGAACAAATTAATAAATAATATAGAACAGGAATAGTAAAATAAAGCTCAGGTTCGTTTAATCGTCATTAATTTAAAAACACATAAAAAAAGTGATTTATCCCCTTTTTCGATAATAGCTTGTTGAATATAAATTTCTTTCTATTCCGGGGTTTTGTTTATCTGTATTTGTTTTTTCGATCTGTAAATTTTGAGATCACAATGTTTAGAAAAAAAACCACTTCATTAATAATTCTATATTTTCTATTCTTTTCTTTTGCTCTTTTCTCGCAGGAGAGTTCTGTTGTTGATAGTTTGTCGTTTGTTTTGGACAATAGTGTTGAAGATACAAACAGGGTGAATGTTCTGAACTTACTGGCAGAGGAGCTTAGGAAAACAGATGCGGTGCAGGCTAATAAATATGCAGAAGAAGCTCTTGCATTAAGCAGTGAACTTAATTACAAAAAAGGTATTGCCGGCTCATACTTTTCACTGGGCAGGGTTTACCGTGCTCAGTTTAACCTTACGGAAGCGAGGGTTAATTACCTTAAATCTCTGCAGGTTTATAAGGAGCTTGGAGATTTTAAAGCAGTAGCTGATATCACAAATAAAATTGGCATTACTTATGGCATCCAGGGAGATTATGAAAAAGCCCTTGACTTTATTAACAGAAGTATGGAAGCCAATAAAAAACTTGGTGAGAAACAAAAAATTGCTGACTGCCTGAACAATATTGGGAATGTTTATAAGTATCTTGGAAATTATCCTGAATCGTTTAAAACATACAACAAAGCGCTGAAAATTTATGAGGAGCTTCATGATACGGCTGCAATAGCAATGTGCTATAACCATTTTGGAATACTTCACGATTACCAGGGGGATTACAAACAAGCACTTGATTACTATTTTGAATCACTCAGAATGCGGGAGATTGTGGGAGATATAGAAGAGATAGCTGCATCATACAGTAATATTGGAATAGTATATAATTACCTGGGTGAATATGAACAGGCTCTTGAATATCAGTTAAAAAACCTGAAGCTCAATAACGAAATCGGTCAGAAAAGAGGGGCAGGTATTGCATACACTAATATTGGGAATATCTATGAAAAACTGGGAAAATCTGACCAGGCACTTGAGAATTTCGTTAAAGGAATGGAAACACTGAAAGAGATTGGTGATATGCAGGGGGTAACAGATGCATATTTTAATATTGGTGAAGTATGGCAAAAAAAGGACAACTATAAGGTAGCATTACAATATCAGAATAAAAGTCTGGATATTGCTGAAGAGATAGGATACAAGCAGGGAATTGCCAATAGTTGTTATAGTATAGGTTCTGTCTATTACAAAACAGGTGAGTACATAAAAGCTGTTAAATTCCTTAACCGGTCGATTGATATTGGGGAGGAATTAGGAATGCCGGAAATTATCATGGCTGCTTCTGAAGTGCTGAGTAAAGTTTATGAAAAGCAAAACAATTTCAGGAAAGCGTATGATTTTTTTATTCTGTTCAAACAAATGGGTGATAGTCTGAATAACGCTGAAAACCTGAAGAAGATCACACAGCTTGAGATGCAATATGAATTTGATAAACAGCAGGAAGTACAACAATTTGAGCAGGAGGAGGAACGTATTAAACACAATGCAGAAATAAAACAACAAAAACTTCAGAAAAACATCCTTTTCGCCGGTAGTGTTGTGGTATTGTTGTTTGGGTTTATATTACTCAGAAGTTATTTACAAAAGAAAAAAGCTAATGCAGAAAAGGAAGTTTTACTTAAAGAAATTCATCACAGGGTGAAGAATAATCTTCAGGTTATTTCCAGTCTTTTGAATCTGCAATCAAATTCCCTGTCTGATGAAAAAATGAAATCTGCTGTAAAGGAAGGACAAAGCCGTGTGAAATCAATGGCGCTGATCCATCAGACACTTTATCAATCTGACAGGTTGTCAAGGATAGATTTGCAGGACTATATCGAAAAACTGGTATCCTTTTTATCTGACACATATAGAAATAATGAAAAAGAGATTGTAACTGTCATAAATGCTAAAGATATCAGTCTTGATATTGACACGGCAATACCACTAGGACTAATAATAAACGAGCTTGTTTCAAATTCATTTAAACATGCTTTCAGAAACAGAACTAAAGGTAAAATTGAGGTTGTACTGGAAAAATCCGGATCGACGGATTATAAACTTACAGTATCTGATAATGGGATTGGATTGGCTGATAATTTAGATATTGAAAAAGCTGATTCATTAGGATTAAAACTGGTAAATATCCTTACACGTCAGCTTAAAGGTGAACTAACTTTCCATAAAAACGATGTTACCGGCTTTTCTATAAAATTTAAGGATAAACAATAATTACGAATTAGTGGATATAAAAAATATTAGCTATATTTAATGTATTGATATTTTATCATCAGGCTATGAGCAAGGTAAAAATATTGGTTGTTGAAGATGAATTAATTATTGCCGAAGATATCAGGATGATGCTTGAAAATCTTGGTTATGAGGTTATTGGTACTGCTCCCGGTTATTCTGAAGCTATTGGATTAATGAATAAAGATCTTCCTGATGTTGTTCTGATAGATATCCTTTTGGCAGGTGAAAAGGATGGGATAACATTTGCAGAAACTATCAGGGAAAAATACAACCTGCCTTTTATATTTATTACATCACATTCTGATAATGCGACAGTTGAAAGAGCAAAATTAGTACACCCTGATGGATATCTTGTTAAACCTTTTGAAAAAAAGGACCTTTTTACTTCCATAGAAATTGCATTTTCAAATTTTATCAGTAAGAAAGAAACTGAAGTTGAAAAGGAGGATAGTTTCTTTCTTAAGGACAGTATTTTTATAAGGAAAGATTACCTGTTAGTAAAAATCCGCTTTGATGATTTGAAGTGGGTTAAATCAGATGGTAATTATCTGGAACTATACTGTATAAATGAAAAACATCTTGTTCGTTCCAGCATGAAAAAGTTTTCGCAAAGATTGCCCGCTAACCGGTTCTTGCAGGTTCATAAATCCTATCTGGTAAACCTTGAACATATCAAATCTATCGACCACAGGAATGTTAGGATTGATGATGAACTGATACCTATCGGAAGAGCCTTCCTTGATGATATAAAAAAGATCTTGGATATTCCATTATAGACTGGTTTCTGGTTTCTGATTACTTCGTTTCTTCGTCCCCTCGTTTCTTCGTCCCCTCGTTCCTTCGTCCCCTCGTTCCATCGTTCCCTCGTTCGTTCGTTCCCTCGTTCCATCGTCCCCTCGTTCGTTCGTCCCCTCGTTCCCTCGTTCCCTCGTTCCTTCGTTCCTTCGTTCCTTCGTCCCCTCGTCTCTTCGCTCTTCTCTTATTTTTTTATCACAAAAAACGTGTCGTTTATACCAGCGTATGGTAGTTC
>Ga0307992_1000236_pt1 | contig 35772 bp, 26 predicted proteins | sample EllFjometagen133_FD_203162 | JGI IMG/M metagenome (GOLD analysis project Ga0307992, IMG submission 203162) | Marine microbial communities from Ellis Fjord, Antarctic Ocean - #133 | ecosystem: Environmental > Aquatic > Marine > Unclassified | place: Southern Ocean | collected 2014-10-08
TATAAATTTGGCTTAACCAGAGAGTATTTAATAAATACCCACATAATCAGCTCCAAACATAATTATAAATTAAAATATTAAATAAAACAAATTAACAATTAGGGCAACGCTCCTCTTTCATGTTCTCACTAGTATATCCCATTTCTTCGTCACATTTTGGACAAAATTTATGTTCACCAGCTAAATAACCATGTTTAGGACAAATTGAGAAAGTTGGAGAGATAGTAAAATAAGGCAAACGATAATTTTTAATAATACGCTTAACCAATTTCTTCGCTATATTACCATTTGGTAAACGCTCACCTAAATAACCATGTAAAACTGTACCACCAGTGTATTTAGTCTGTAAATCATCTTGCAAATCTAAGGCACCAAAAATATCATCAGAAAAACCTACTGGTAAGTGAGTAGAATTAGTATAATAAGGAGGTAGACCATCTTTCACGGCCTCAGGATTAGCAGAGATAATATCTGGATACTTCTCTAAATCTTTTTTAGCAAAACGATAGGTAGCGCCTTCTGCTGGTGAAGCCTCGAGATTATAAAGATTATTAGTCTCATTCTGAAAATCCATTAGGCGTTCGCGCATAGCATCCATTACTTCCAAAGCAAAGGTATGCCCCTCCGGAGTAGTTATATCTTTGCCCAATAAATTTAAGAGGGCTTCATTCATACCATTAATACCAATAGTATTAAAATGATTCTGCCAATAAGTTTTAAAACGAGCTTTAATATCAGCTAGATAGTACTTGGAATAAGGATAAAGACCATCTTCAGAGAATTTTTCAACCACCTTACGCTTTATTTCTAAACTCTCTTTAGCCACTTCCATTAATTTATAAATGCGTTCAATAAACTCCTCTTTAGTCTTGGATAGGTAGCCAATGCGAGCTAAATTAAGAGTCACTACCCCCAAGCTACCGGTTAAAGGATTGGCGCCGAATAAACCACCACCACGTTTTCTTAGTTCACGATTATCCAAACGCAAACGACAACACATTGAGCGAGCATCATCGCGATCCATATCAGAATTTACAAAATTAGAAAAATAAGGAATACCGTATTTAGCCGTCATCTCCCACATTGGTTTGAGAGATTCTCTATCCCAATCAAATTTTTTATCAATAGTATAAGTAGGGATTGGAAAGCCAAAAACGCGTCCGGTAGAATCACCCTCAATCATCACTTCAGCAAAAGCCTTGTTAAACACATCCATTTCTGCTTGAAATTCATTATATTTCTCCGACATAATCTGCCCACCAATAATTACATTTTCCTCACCCACTAATTTTGAAGGAGTAACATCTAAAGTAATATTGGTAAAAGGAGTTTGAAAACCAACCCGAGTAGGCACATTAACATTAAACATAAATGCTTGTAATCCTTGCTTTACTTCTTTATAACTTAAACTGTCATAACGGATAAACGGTGCTAAATAAGTATCAAAATTAGAAAAAGCCTGAGCACCAGCTGCCTCCCCCTGCATAGTATAGAAAAAATTAACTACCTGCCCCAAGGCACTACAAAAATGTTTTGGTGGTTTACTCTGAATTTTTTCAGCCACACCACCGAAACCTTTAATTAAAAGATCTTTTAAATCCCAACCACAGCAATATGGAGCCAACAAACCTAAATCATGAATATGAATATCACCATCAATATGAGCCTGTCTAATGTTTTGTGGATATAATTTATTCAACCAATAACGAGCAGAAATAGCAGAAGCAATATAATTATTTAAACCTTGAATAGAAAAACTCATATTACTATTCTCTTTCAAGCGCCAATCAGCCCTACCCAAGTAATCTTCCATTAGCTTCTCATCCGAAGTAGCTTTATTTAACTCACGTAACTGTCGGTGCTGATCGCGATAAAGAATATAAGTCTTAGCAGTCTTAATCTGTTTATGTTCAATTAAGATCTCCTCAACTATATCCTGAATTTCTTCAACCGCGGGAATACTATTTTTATGAAATTTCTTAGCGATACGAGCCACCACCTCATCACTTAATTTCTGGGCTAAAGATTCATCATCAATTTCAACCGATAAAGCTGCCTTGTGAATTGCTTCCTTAATTTTTTTTTGACTAAATTCGACAATGTCCCCGGAACGTTTCCGAAGTTGAGTAATAATTTCAGACATGAGTTTCAAGGTAAACAATAATATTAGAAATTTAGAGCCTCCTATTTTCTAAATTCTGAATAAGATTATCACCGCTATATTAATTTATTTTTTCTTATCTTTGATTAATTTATTGAGCTCACGCCGAAATTCATTAGCGTCTTTAAAGGATTCATAAACAGAAGCATAACGAATATAGGCAACCGGATCGACTTTCTTAAGATGTTTCATTACAATTTGCCCAATCTGCAAGGAAGTAATTTCATTCTTACGTAATTTCTGTAAATCTCTCTCAATACCATGGATAGTTCGTTTAAAATCTTCCTCCGTAACAGGTCTCTTTTCCAATGACTTGCGTAAACCACCAACCAGCTTCTCCCGACTATAGGATTCTCGGCGACCATCCCTTTTTACAATCATTAAATCCAATATTTCGATTTCTTCATAAGTAGAAAAACGAAAACTACACTTCAAGCACTCACGGCGACGCCTTATGGAAAGGCCATCCGGAGCGACACGAGAGTCAACTACCTTAGTATCATTGTGATAACAAACTGGACATTTCATAAAAAAAGCTAAAAACTATATTTTGTGGCTGTTTATAAAGATTGACCACTAAATCTTGTAATTAATTTCATTATAGCAGAATTAAAAACCCGGGTCAAAATCAACTAATATTCAGATAAAAATTAGATTTTTTAACCATTCCCGTCTCAGCCTGTGGATAAATAAAAACAAAATAGCCGCTAAATGCGACTATTTTTTATATAAATTAAAATATTAATTAAAAATATAAACATTATTGTCTTCGCCGCCACAATTTCCATATTTCCCACATAAATAAGACCGAATCGCGCCAAAGATTGGTTTTACTGCACCGAAGATGATAACGATTTTCCGACCAGTCCACCGGAATCTCTTTAATCTTTAAATTAACCTTACGAGCAAAATAAATTAACTCCGTATCAAAGAAAAAATCATTATTTTGTATTTTAGGAGAAAGTTGTCGCCAAGATTTAGCATCAATAGCTTTGAATCCACATTGCAAATCGCTCACATCATGTTTTAAGAGGAGACGAGAGACTGCTATATAGGCCTGTGAGCTAATTCCTCGCAGATAGGAGCGTTTTACCCTCGACGAAGCTAACATTCTCGATCCAAGACACAAATCAAGCTCTCCGCTCAAAACAGGGGCTAAGAGAGAAAATAAATTATTCAAATCTACCGCCAAATCTATATCCATATAAGCCAAGACATCAGCTTGACTGAAATCAAAATAAGTTTTGATGGCGCGCCCTTTGCCTGCCTTCTTTACAAAAAAGACACTAGTATCAATTGCATTTTGATCAACAAATTCTTGTACCATCCTTTGAAAGTCTAGACTAGAACCATTAACAATAAAGATAACGCGCCAATCAACCTTTAAATCGCTATTACGCAAAAAAGTCAACAATTGACTAGCATTGTCGTTAAAAATTAAATCTTCATTATATACTGGCAAACAAATATCAACTTTCATATCAATTTAATCATAAAATTTATACATAGACATTAACTTCATTCTTCTCATTGCTATTTTTCAATCATCTCAAAATCATCAGGTTCACCAATAACCCGCTCAAAATCATCAGGTTCACCAATAACCCGCACATAAAACTCATTTCCATCAATGTTAAGCTTGCCACACCGGCACGACACCATTTTTCCTCCAGTATCAACCGCAATTTCATCACCACAATGCTTACATTTATAAAACGATTTAATTAAATAATCCGATATCTCGTACTCCTTCCTCGTCCAATCCTCTCAATCTTTTTAAACTTTAACAATATGTCAATCACCTGCTTAACAGTTGGACGAAGAATGTTAGTATTATTTACAATTTCCCCCACACTTGCATCTTTAAATTCTTTAATACAATTCAAAGCTACCAGCTGATTTTTTGATAGAAGTTTATCAACATTTTCTTTTGATAATAACTCTATTGCCAATTGTGATTGCTTCAAAAACATATTAAAAAAGAAATTGAGCCAAGATGAAATATCTTCTTTTTTTGCACCAAGAGTTTTTTGCCCACATCTTAGAGCAATATAATAATCAGGTTTATTATCTTCAACTAGTTTTTCATGAGAAACATAGGGCATGTACAAATAGCCGCTTTTAAGTAATAGCAAATTAGTCAGAATACGTGAAATTCTGCCATTACCATCTTGAAAAGGGTGAATCTTTAAAAACTCCACTAAAAAATTTCCGATTACAAGCAAGGGATGATACTTTTTCTCTTTTAGTAAAAAGTTGGTTGATTCCACTAATTCCGTCATTTCTTTAGGGCTTAGATATGGCGATGTTGGCTCAAAAACGACACCAATTTCTTTACCGTCGCCATCATAGGCCACAACTTTATTTTCACCAAACTTATAATTTCCCAAATGACCTTGATCTTTTTCAGAATATTTTAGCAATTCTTTGTGAAAATGTTTTATAGCACTTTCACTTAATTTTATACTTTCCCAAGAATCAAAAATATTTTGCAGTAATTCATAATACCCCTTAACCTCCTGCTTATCACGATCAGTAAACTTTTGCATATCAAGACCCCTCATAAGCTTCTCAACGTCCTCATCAGAAAGTTTCGCGCCTTCTATACGAGTTGAGGCACCCGTAGATGTAATTAAAACTGACCGCTTGAGACGACCTAAAATCTGTGGACCCAATTTAACTCCAGTTATCCAACCACCTTTTAGCTCGTCAATCTTGGCAATTTTAATAATTATTTCCGCCGAAACATTATCAAGCCTTTTGGAAAATTTGTTTATTATACTTTTATCTATTTGTAACATATTATTTTGATATATTTAACTATATCCAATTATATCCAATTTATAAATACCTGTCAAATCAATAAAAAACAGAGCTTTTAGCTCCGTTTTTTAGATATTTTAACTAATATTAAACTATTTTCCTTAATTCCCCATCTTCTTACGAATAAAAGCGGGAACACTTAAATCATCTTCCTCCTCATTTTCCACATCTTTATCTTCAACTACTTCTGGTTTTTTCTCAACCAATGGTTTTAAAGGAATGTTTTTAATGGTAGACACCTTAGCTTTCTTATCACCCCATACAGCCGAACCAACACTGCCTCCTTTTTCGTTTTCGCTTTCAATGAATGGATTAGGAGTATAGCTCTTCAACTCAGTTTTAGTACCACTCTTACTCTTGCCATCAAAACCAGTAGCGACAACAGTAATCTTAATCTGATCTTTCATCTTTTCATCAATTACAGCCCCAAAGATAATCTTAGCGTCTTCATCGGCAGCGGAAGTAATAACTTTAGCAGCATCACTAACTTCGTTCATACTTAAATCAGGGCCACCGGTAATGGTAAAGACAATACCCCGAGCACCGTCAATAGACATATCTAATAAATTAGAATTGATAGCAGCTTTAGCAGCTTCAATTGCCTTATTCTCACCACTAGCCTGGCCGATACCCATTAGAGCGGAGCCAGCGTTAGCCATAACCGCTTTAACATCAGCAAAGTCAGCATTAATAACACCCGGCACTGTGATAATCTCGGCAATTCCCTGGACTCCCTGTCTTAAAACATCATCAGCGATAGCAAAAGCTTCCAATAAAGAAGTGCGCTTATCAATCACTTGTAATAATTTATCATTGGAGATGGTAATAATGGTATCAACCTTATCCGCTAAATCAGCGTAGGCACGATCAGCAATATTTTTACGTTGGCCGCCTTCAAAAATAAAAGGTCTGGTCACAACAGCAACAGTTAAGGCTCCTAAATCACGAGCCATTTGGGCAACGATTGGTGAAGCTCCGGAACCAGTACCACCACCAAGACCACAGGTAACAAAAACCATATCACAGCCTTTCAAAGCTTCTCTAATTTCATTTTGGGATTCTTCAGCCGCCCCCTTACCTAAATCAGAATTCATACCAGCTCCCAAACCACGGGTAACTGACTTACCGATATGTATCTTTTCGCCAGCCTTATTATAATGCAGGGCTTGGATATCAGTATTAATCGCCACAAAATCAACGCCTCTAATGCCATTTTCAATCATCCGGTTAATAGCACTACCACCACCACCACCAACACCAACGACTTTAATTTTTGCAAAAGTCTCAATTTCTGGTTTTACTTCCGCCATAATTCTGGCTGAATCGCCGTTTACTTGTTAGGAAAACGACTACTCTTCATTTAATTTATCTTATTTATCTCGGAATAATTTTTTGAAAAATATTTTTGGCTTTTCCGAAAATATTACCAATATTTTTTTGAAAACCACCGCCATCTTGACTGGGGTATTCATGTGCCCCCCAGATGACTAAGCCTAAAGCAGGCAAAAATTCTGGTGTACGTACTTTATCAATCACCACGCTAACATTCTTAGATTGACCCATCGCGGCCGGTAATCTTAACTTACGTTTAGCGGCATCAATTAATCCCTCCAATTGAGATCCGGCTCCTGTGAAAACTATACCAGCTGGTAACATACCTGATCGTTCAATTTTTTTCAACTCCTTATCAACTTTATCAAAAATTTCTTCAACTCTAGCTTCGATAATCTCGGCGATATATTTACGTGAAACTATACTAATATCATCATTAACCTCTTCCTCTTTAACCAATTGAGTAACATCAACTTCTTCATTTTTATCAAAATTTTCTGGGTTGGCACTGCCATACTCTAACTTTATCCTTTCGGCTAAGTTGATAGGACAACGTAAACCTAGAGCAATATCGTTAGTGATATATTCAGAGCCAATTGGCAAAACAGCTGTATGTAATAAATTACGTTCTTCGTATACGGCCAAAGAAGTAGTTGATGAACCAATATTAACTAAAGCAACTCCTAATTCTTTCTGCTTAGGAGTTAAAACCGCTTCGGCGGCAGCCAAAGGAGAAATTACTAAATCTTCAATCTCTAAACCAGTACGAAAAATAGCTTTGGTTAAATTTTTAGTTTGCGTAGTTAAACCTTGAATAATTAAAGCTTCAACCTCCAAGCGAATGCCACTCATGCCAATAGGATCTTTGATATCGGTTTGGTTATCAACACTAAACTTAACCGGCATAACATGTAGAATCTCATAATTAACCGGCACCGCCAAAGCCCGAGCGGCTTCAATGGCACGATTAACATCAGCTTCACTAATTTCACCATCACTTTTACTAACAGCCACAATACCACGACTACATTCACATTTAACATTGGGATCATTAATTCCTACCCAAACACTAGTAATGGGAACACCAACAATTCTCTCTGCCTTTTCCAAACAAGCCGAAATAGATGAGGTGGTTTCCTCAATACTATTCACCACTCCCTTGCTAACTCCAGCCGTAGGGGAGGAAACTGCGCCAATAATCTGTAATTCTTCACCAACTGGACTGGAGATCTTTTGGCCGATAACTAGACGAACCGCAGTTGAGCCGATATCTAGACCAGCAATAATATCATCTTTCATAAAATAATTAAAATAGCTGCAAGAGCCTTCATATTAAAATAAGGTCTAAGCACTTGAAGCCATACTTATTCTATTATAATAAATTTTTGGAATATTAACAACTAAAACAGTTGCCAGTAATAATGTAGGATATTTTCACCCCATATTAAGGCAATTAAAGCTCCCAAAGCCAAAAAAACGCCCAAAGGTAATTTAGACCCCCAAGATTTATGGCCAGCCATAATTAAGGACACTCCCACCACTGATCCGATTAAATAAGCAGATAAAATGGCCGTAATCAAAGAATTTAAATCTGGTAATAGGACACCTAATAATAGACCCAGCCAAATATCACCCTCACCCAAACCCCGTCCGCGAGTCAATAGATATTGAGCTCCGAAGAAGACAACAGATACAGCCATCGCCAATAGAATATGCCACCAGATTACTCCCAGACATAAATTTATCACAATAAAAAATAAAGCTGCCGGCCACACCACAAAATTAGATACCAAATAATAACGCAAATCAAAAACAAAAATTACCGTCATTACCCAAGCTGCCACTAAATCTCTAAGAAGATGTAGATAAAAAGAAGGACTTTGCATTAATATAAATAAAGACTCCCCATCAAGATATTGAAAATTCAAAGACTTAAACCAAAATAATAAGAACAAAAACACCATCCCCAATTCAACTAAAGGATACTGCCAAGAAATTTTTTGTTTGCAAAAATGACAATGCCCTTTAAGAAATAGAAAACTTAACAAAGGAATATTATGGTACCAATTTAATTTATTTTTACACAAGGGACAATAGGAGCGACCAATAATACTTTCCTGTTTATACAAACGCCAAATTAAACAGTTGGCAAAACTACCTAAAGCTAAACCGAGTAAAATAATAATAGTAGTTACAAATAACATCATATAGTTAATTATATATTAATTCTGAGACCTTTGGCAAAGTTTGATTGGGTGCAATATTAATAGCTTGTTGCAAATAATCTTGGGCCAAATCTTCTCTACTGAGCTGACTATATACCTTAGCTAAATCAAGCAAGATTTGCATATTATCTGATGAATACTTAATAATTTGTTGTAACACTGTTGCTGTCGCCTCTAAATCTTGATTCAAATAATACATGTCAGCACTTTTTTTTAAAAAAGATAAATCCTGAGGAAAATAATTATAAGCATTTTGATAGGCAATGGCTGCTTGATCATAAGCCTTCATGTCTTGATAAACCTCTCCCTGCTTAAACTTAAGTTGTGACTTATAGAAAGCTAAATAATCCCGATGTTCAAAATTTAAGCGGCTGTCATTACTATCAGGCAATAAACTAAAGCTAAAATCATAAGCAGTCAGAGCTTCTTCAGACAAAAATGAAGACTGCAAACAGTCGGCCAAATAGCGATAAACCGCCGGTCGCCGTGGACTCATTAAAATAATTCCTTCAAAATCAGAACGAGCATTTTCAGCTCCCCTTAAAAAGCAAGCTAACCTCGCCTTAGTTACTTTATTTTCATAACTACTAACCGGCAGATCCTGATCAATATTATTAATTAATACTTGCGCCACTTTCTTGCTAGATAAATCCGTTAACTTTTTAAAATCAATTAAAGCAAAAGAGGCGATTGAATTTTCATAATGCTGTAAATCCACTTGATTATGTTCACTGTCCTGAATATATAAATTTAATTCATTAATATGAAAATATTCCTGTGTCGTCAACAAACGATTAATTTTTAAAAAGTAATAATCCGCCTGCAGAGAACCAATACTAATATAAACCTGAACAAGCGCTAAAACTGTCAAAACAATAATCAAGATCCTAAACACCAAGCTTTTTGTTTGTGATCCAATATTTATGAAAGCAAATTTCTTAAATTTTATCTTTGACCAAAAAATAAAAGAATTTTCATCATCTGTTCTTAGACTTAAATTACCAGCGGTAACAAAGGCAGCTAGAATCCAAACATAAAAAACACCAGTGATATCGGCTAAACCAAATAATAAGGCAAAACTATAGGCGAACATAGCAGTTCCAGCGGCTAAAGCAAAACCCCTTCCCTTTGGTTTCAGCCATAAACGCCAACACTGCCAAGCCCAAAAAGCATACAGAGCCAACCAGAATATTAAACCAATAAAACCTGTCTGAATAATAATGTCCAACCAGCTATTATGAACTTTATCGGTATAAGCATCAACCTTCATAAATACCCCCCAGTCGGGTTGATACTGGCTTACAATTATCTCTGCACCATTTTCTAAACCAACACCGACCAAAGGATGAAGAGGAATCACTTTCAAAGCTGAGGCGTAGAAAGAACGACGAAGAGCAATACTGCCTTCATTAAAATTAACTAGGGTCTGTAAGCGTGTTGGCGTTAATAAATAAATAGCGCCCAACAAGACCAAAATGAAAATAGGCAAGATTAATAGGTTACGATAATAACGGCGACGCCAACTATAAATAATTACGGCCAAAGACACGGCCACAATTAAAGCCAACCAAGCCGCCCGCGAACCGGTAGTCAACAAAGCGGCTAACTGCAAGCCAATGGCTAAGATGCTGAAAAGTTTAAATTTAAATTTACTTTGACTGGATAATAAAAAAATAGTTAGCGGCAAAGTTAAAATTAAAAATGAAGCTAAGAAATTTGGCTGGCCGAGGGTGGAAATAGTACGACTAAGCAACTGTTGCTCTTGCCAAAGTGCAAAATCAAAACCAACAAATTGTAAGATAGCGTAAATAGAAACTAAGCTTCCTACCCAAACAGCAAGTCGAGCTAATCTTTTGACTGCCCCAGACCAATCAAGTCTAATTTTAATTTTTTCTTTAAAATTAAAATCCGAAAAGTTATAAACTACATAAGCAAAATAAACAGCTAAAAAATAATAAAAAATTAAACCCATCTTACGGCTATAAGAGCCAAGCCAAGTTTGTAACGGATTAACTGAAAAAAATGATAATAAAGACCAGCCCAATAGAAACACAAGTACTGGCAAAATGCTTAAAATAAAACGTTTATAAGCAAGCGGCTCTATAATTTTTTTTCTATAAATAACTAAACCTGATAATAAAATAACCGTAGCTAAAAATTGAAGCCAAAAAAATTTAATTAAAGTAAAGGGGCTAAAAATCGGAAAGAAAAAAGACATGCCCAAAGGAATGATCAATAGAGAAGACCAGAAGGCTAATTTTTGAATTAGGCTAAATATCAACGTCCAGTTAATTTTAGTCATAATAAAATAAGTTCAAATTAATTATACCATACAAAAAAACTCCAAACCATTAGAGATTTGGAGTTTTAAAATTGAAAATTACTAAGATTTAAGCATGACGGCGATGTTGCCATTTCTCGATTACCACTAATAAGGGACTGGCTACAAAAATGGAGCTGTAAGCACCAGAGAAAATACCAATAATTAAAGCCAAAACAAATTCTCTAATAGAAGCACCACCGAACAAAAGTACAGCGACTAAGGCTAATAAAGTGGTAATAACTGTATTAATGGAGCGAACAAAGGTCTGATTAATACTGGTATTAACTGTTTCGGCAAAACTAGTAGCACTCTTTGGTAAATTTTCACGAGTTCGATCAAAAACCACAATTGTATCATTAACGCTATAACCAAGAATTGTTAAAATCGCGACCACAAAAGCAGTATTTATCTCAACACCGGAAAAATGTCCCAGTGCAGAAAATACACCTAAGGTAATTAAAACATCATGAAATAAGGCTACAATCGCAATTAAACCATATTTCCAAGAAGCCACCGGCTTAGAAACGCGCTGAAAAGCAAAACCAACATAAACAATAATAACTAATAACACCATTATCACCAGCCAAAAAGCTTTACTTCTTAATTCCTGCCCAATCGAGGGGCCAATGGCTTCAAATCTTGACTCTTCCAAACCAGACTGAGCCTCAGGTAACTTATTTAAAGCGCTAAGTACTAACTGATGAGCATCTTCATCGCTTTCTTGAAAACGTAAAATCATCGCTCCATCAGTTGGCTGAATAACCACGTTACTAATATTCAAATCAGCTAGCTCCGCTTGAATAGAAGCGATTGAGGGCTGTCCACCCTTAAAGCTAACTTCCATTAGACTGCCACCAGTAAAATCAAGCCCAAAATTTAAACCCCAAAGAAATAGAGAAACAATTGAAGCGGCAACTAAAACGCTAGAAAAAGCCAGCCAGAGTTTTTTTCTTTTAATTACTTGTAGATTAATCATATACCTTTTAGATGAATTATTAATTCAGTTCCTAATTTATTTATTAATTCGACGAACACCCAACAACCAGCGATGACGATCAAGCCAATTACCATTAAAAACTTTCAATAAAATATAGGTAATTACAATACTGCTAAACATGGAAATAGAAACGCCAATAAATAAAGTAGCTCCAAAACCTTTGACTAAACCAGTGCCGAAGCCCATTAAAACAAAACAAGTTAAAATGGTGGTGATATTACCATCGCGAATAGACGGCCAAGCTCGCTTAAAGCCCTCATCTAAAGAAGCAGCCAAGGGCTTGCCTGAACGTAATTCTTCTTTCATGCGTTCAAAAATCAAAACATTAGCATCAACCGCCATACCAACTGACAAAATGAAACCAGTAATACCAGCTAAAGTTAGAGTAATAGGCTGATTAGCATAATAAACTAAGAAAATAAGGATAACCGCAAACAAACCAGCAGAGAAAATACCATCAAATATCTTCAAATAATTAAACACGCTTATAAATAAAACTACCAGGAGAGCCAAGAAAATCATAGCTAACCAAATGGGCGAAGTCTTAAAGATAGTTAAAACAGTTAAGCCATAAATGCCCAAAGATAAAACTGACATTACGCCGGGTAAGCGATAAAACAAAATCATAAAAATAGCTACCAATAAGAAACCGAGCAAACCAGCGGTAACACTATTGCTAATAGATTTTTGACCTAAACTAGCACCCACTGTCTGCTGACTAACTAAATTAATCGGTACTGGTAAAGCACCAGTATTTAAGCGTTGAACTAATAATTTTGCTTCTTGAACATTAAACTGTCCAGAAATAACTGCTCGACCATCTGGAATTCTTTCATTAACTGTTGGCACGCTAATAGCATAACCATCGAGAAAGATAGCTACTGGCTTACCAATATTACGCTCAGTAATATTAGCAAACATGTCTGCTCCTTCGCTATCAAATTCTAAAGAAACTTCCGGAGTGGAATCCTGAGGATTAAACTGCAGGGTAGCTCGCTTTAAATTCTTACCTGACAACTCTGTATTATTCCAATTATCACCAATATTTAAAACCGGAGATTCATCTTGAGCAACAAAACTTAATACTTGTACCTGATAAGAAGTAATAATAGCTGATTGACCCTCCTGATCTTTAAAAGGATTATCTTGCTCGCTCTTGTTTAAAACTTTAGCAATTATAATAGCATCATTAGTTTGAATTGGTTCAGGGATAATTGCGCCAACACTTAAATCCTTTAAAGCAGCAAATAAAACTGGCTGACTATCAGCAGTAATATTATCTTCGGTAGTTAAAGTAGTTTGATATTTATCAGCCAAACCTTGCCAATCAGTATTAGCAGATTCCTGTAAAGCAGCCTTCGCTTGTTCTGTTACTTGTTTATTAAAAGCAACCGCTTCAACGTTAGGAGTTAAATCAGTTTGTTGAGGTTCATCGCTCTGCTCTTTGAATTCTAATAGAGGAGTCTCACCAATCATTTTGATGGCCTCATTAACATCCTTAACTCCAGCCAACTCAGCAATGATACGATAATCACCTTTCAAAGTACGATTAATTTGTACTACCGGCTCACTGACACCAGCTGAGTTAACACGACGCTCAATAATATCACGCACGCCTTCCAAAGAACTTAAACGATCCGCTTCGGAGACACTTGTCACATCAGCTTCATAAATTAATTGAGTTCCTCCCTGCAAATCAAGCCCAAGCACAAAAGAGCTGTGGTTTACAGTCGGTAAAACAATAATACTGTTGGTAGCCTTAGCCAAGGACTCGACACCTTGATTATAATAATTGCTACTAGCTAAAACAAAGCCTAAGGCGGCAAAAATAACCACCAAAGTAATTAGCCAACGCTGACGATGATGTTTGAGTAAATTCGAGAACTTCTGTGATTTTGACATAAATTTTATAAATTATTCGCGAGGATTAGAAACTTTTAAAATCTTAGACTAAAAATGCGAAAAAATCAAGACAAGCCTTTACAAATAATCAAAATTACCATATAATTCTTAATAATAGCTAAAAAATAAACAAATAATTATATGCCCTTAGTACCAACAGTTATTGAGAAAGAAGGACAAGTTGAAAGAGCCTACGATATATATTCACGCCTATTAAAAGATCGTATTATTTTTTTAGGCGAAGCCATTGATGATCATGTCGCCAATATTGTCATTGCCCAGATGCTTTTTCTAGCAGCTGAAGATAAAAACAAAGATATTAAATTCTACATTAATTCCCCCGGAGGATCGGTTTCAGCCGGACTAGCCATTTATGATACCATGCAATACATTAAATGCCCAGTCTCAACTATTTGTATTGGCATGGCCGCTTCTATGGCTTCTATTTTACTCGCTGCCGGTAAACCAGGCAAACGCCTCGCTTTGCCAAATAGTGAAATTATGATTCATCAGGTAATGGGTGGAGCCGAAGGACAGGCCTCTGATATTAAAATTAAAGCCGAACATATTCTAAAAACTAAAGATAAACTAAACAAGATTTTAGCTAAACACACAGGCAAAAAAATTATTGATATCGAAAAAGATAGCGATAGAGATAATTTTATGAGCGCTGAAGAAGCTAAAAAATATGGTTTAATTGATAAGATTATCAGCAAAGAATAATAAACTTTTTGAAAAAGATACAAAAAACTCGCCTTCTACTGTGCGAGTTTTTTATTTGTTTATCAAAGTATATCAACTATTACAGAGGCATTAAAGTGCTAGCCATCATTTTAAATATTTCCATATACGGTGTAGCTTCACCAGCTTTAATATAAGAAACTACATAAATCGTTTGTTTGTCCGATCCTAAGAAATAAGCAATTTGCTGATCAGCACTTAAAATTCCAGGACCAAAATTACTATCAATAAAACGATCCTGAGTCAAAGTATCGACATCCATAAACTTTTCCTGATACCAAGACATAATATCAGTGTTAATCTGCTCGCTATCCTCTCTAGATATTTGTATAAAAGAAGAATCTGGCGCTGAAAACAAAGTAGAGTCAGAAGAAACTATATTAACCTCCCAATCGTGTGGATAAACCACCACAAAACCAGCATCATTATTAGAGAAAAGCGCTAAATTATTATTTTCTTCTAATTTACCAGCACCATTAGGATTATAACCACTGGTAACTTCTTCAAAATCGGAATAAGCATCATTGTCCGTATCGATTATTTGTGCATTCGTTCCTAAAAACAACTCGGCCGCATCACTCAAACCATCGCCATCACTATCTAGTACTGTCGGCAAGACCAAGTTATCTTCCTCAACCATTATCTCAGCGGGCGTATTATCAACCGGAACCATCTCTTCACTACTTGAAGCAGTTAAATTATCCACTTCTGCAACTGGCTCAACTACAACCCCAGGTTGAACAACCACTGCCGTATTATTTTCAGGCACATTATTAACCGGCGTCTCATTAACTGGAGTGGTCATAGCAGGAGCAATTAAAAAACGATAGGCCAAATAAACAATCAAACCAATCACAACAATACCAGAGATAATAATAATCAGGCCCATTGATTTGGATGAAACCTTTTTATCTCCTTTACCACCCTTTATCGATCCAATGCCTTCAGACTGCTTACTCGTCGAAGTCGCCCTATCATCTGCGTAACTGGTAGCGCTTAAACTATCAAAAGCAGGCATATTTTTGACCACAAAATCTTCTTGCAATCGTTTCTGCAAAACTGCTTCCGGCTGTTTAGTGTTTGAATCTTTTTTTAATTCAAGTTTCATAATCAATTGGCAAAAAAATAAAAGAAAGCGACAACCCCCAAAGCGATTACTACCACCGGAACAATCCAATGCCAAGCCTTCCCTTTTAAAGGCATATTTAACTTAGGCATCACATGTACTTTTAAATATAAGCGAACACCTTTTCCTTTCGAGGGATTATTCGGAATTTTATTTTTTTCGTAATCTAAATTCATAAAAACGAATTATTGCAAAATACCAACACCATTAGGATTATAGCCACCTTTAACCTCCTCGCCATCCTGATAACCATCACCATCAGTGTCAGCATTTAAAGGATCAGTGCCGTATACCCTCACCTCTTCATAATCTGATAAACCATCAAAATCGGAGTCAATTAAATTAATGTTAGTGCCTAAAGCAATTTCTTCCGGGTCAGTTAAGCTATCGGCATCTGAATCTACCGGGGCTACCACCACCGGCATCACCGGTTCAACTGGCTCAACTGGCCCAACTGGCATCACTACACCTCCTGGATTAAGCATATCATCAACAGTATTGTCTGGCATAACAATATCCGTATTACCAGTAGAATTATTAACCGAAGGCAAATCTTCAGAGCTATCATCCACTTGATCTGCTGGAGTATTTTCTGTCAACATAGTATCAGTTTCATCACCTACAGCTGGTCCACTTAGAAACTTAACGTAAATCAAATAAGCTAAAGCTGCAATGATAAGAATAGCCAAAACAGTAATTATAATAGTTTTAAACCTAAAGCCACCACCAGGTTCCTTCTTATCATCACCTTCATATGGCTGAGCAGCCAAACCGGCAGATTGAGCCTCAATATTACCAGCGTTAGACATATTATTAATACTCGGAGCTTCTGTTTCGGCAAAAATATCATCAACCGCTTTGTCTGCACCGGCCTTAGGTGCTTGTGTGTTTAAATTATCAAACATAAATTTAAAATGATTATTAATAATTACAATTAATTATATTATAGCTGATTATTAAGATAATTACACTTTCTATCAAAAAATATGTAAAAACATTCTCTTTATTTAATAAGACGATAGGTGGTAATTCTACCATTACTGTTTCGATTAATAACTTCCAATTGCACATCATCACCAATACCTAATTCATGACGCTCATCAACAGTAATCACCGCGGGAGCTGATTGGATTTCTGAAATAGTATTTTTATCTATAGGATTAGTATTTTTTGACAATAACTGCAAAGCTACGACTGCTATAATGAGCAATAAAACAAACAGCAAAGACAGGTTAATTAATTTTTTTCGCGACATTGTCATATTTATATATTAATTAATATATTTAATAAAAAATTACCTATGCTTAGATTTATTTGCTTGCGGACAACCGTAATTAACACAAATATTAACACCGTTAATATTACAGCACGTTTTGTCAATAGGGCAGATAGAAGACCCACTACAACATTTTTCAGTTTGTGGATTATAACACTGATCACCACAAAGATCCTCGCCGGCATCACAACCAGAAGGGTTATCTAAAACACACCATCCATTAGGCCAAGCTAAATTATTCCAAACTGTACCATCAGCGCAATCGCAACTACCAATAGATTCACATTCATTTATACGGTCACAATTGTAGTAACCTTCATCACAATAAACATTTAAACAAGTAGAACCACTACCAGAACATTTAGCTAACGAAACAACAGAAACACAGGTTCTTTTTGCGTATGAATTTTCATAACATTCACCTCCGCATTCATATTCACCAACAGGACAACCAGTGTTACCTGGACCCGTGATGGAGCCCTCACAAATCGTTTGACTATCACAACCTGGGGTGGCATAGCAATCAAACCAACCAGTACTACAAACACATTCCGAGCCATTATAAGATGAATTGGGACCACAATTACCACAATCTTGAAAACAATAACCATCTTCCCATGGAATGCTTTCCCCATTTTTTTCTATGCTAAATTGGCAAACACCATCACCACAAAAACCACCGTTTATTTCATCGGCGGAAAAAGTACAGAAAAACTGATTATTCATGATCGGATAAGGTGTTTCTTCCCCTACCACCGTAGTACAAGCATACTGAAAAATCGATGAACTACTAGCGATCTGAGCACGGCTTAAAACAACACCACTATTACCATCACAATCCTCTTGCCCGTCATTATAGAAACCTCCACGGCCCTCTAAATTTGGTTGTTGTTTGGTACCATCACCGCAATAATTATTGATTGCTAAATTAAATTCCCTCAGTGACACCGCTCCAAACTCATTTTCCGCTTTAATAACAATTGAGTTATCAGCCGAGGCTACCAATGGTCTCCCCTGAAGTGAATAATAAGAAGCAAGGGGGGCTGCTTCGGCCTGATTTCCAGTTAATCCTAACCAGGCTAAAATCTTTTGCCCAGGACCTAAATTGATTAAGGTTTTCTTGATGGGATTATTAGCATTAGTAGAGTCAATAATATGTAAACCGGTTGATGCATCGCAAACAGCCGTATAATTAATAGTGTGATCACCCTGCTTCTTCCAACCTAAGCCACAGTAATAAGACGAACCCAAACGTATAGATTTAGCACAATTAAAATCTAAAATTGGCAAATCTACCTTAATATTTATTCTCATCTGACGAGTAGAGACTACGCCATAGTTATCTGTTGCCGTAATTAAATAAGCAAAAGTGGTATCTTGTAAAAATTTATTTGAAGTTAATAAATTATATTTTAAAGTATAATAAGTTGTGTCACCCGAACGACGAAAAGTTTCACCCAAGAAAGTGGCATTACTAGCAGATAATAAATCATAGGGACCAAAATTATACTGCGGCCTAGTAAATGTATACTCCAAAGGATAATCTTTATCGGCAATACTAAAATTAATAGTTAAAGGAATAACTGTGCTGGGATAATAATCTACATCTTCCGACTGAATTAAAGGAGCGTCATTGCTAATAATAATAGGCGTACTAGTAGACATAGTCGCACCCTCCACATCAGTAACATTAAGAGTCACATTATAGGTACCCACAGCCCCCGCTTTCACTGCATACAACTTCTTTTGGTTTGAATTATAGGTATCTTGTAAAACCGGAGCGGCACTCCAACCAGACCAATTAGCATTATTAGTATCTATAGACCAAGATAAGGGATTGTTTTCCGGATCAATAACTTTAATAAAACCATTGAAACTTTGATCCTGTTCTCCATATAAATTAGTATCGATTAATACTGGTGGTAAATTATTACCAGAACCGGTATAGCCTGTGCCGCTGGCAATGCAACCTAAATCTGATAATTGTCCTTCGGCAGTATCATAATCCAAACTCTTGGTTTCCATAGCCGCACACAAACTATAGTTAGAACCATTGTTGTCACTAGCGTAAGAGAAAACATAGCTTTGTACCGGTAACTCCAGACTATCATTACCCGGTTGAGGATCGGCAAATGATTGGGTCTCCTTATTCCAACAAGTAACCGCATCAAAACCGCCACAAATACCCAAACTATTTATTGGATCAAGAGCCAATTGCCCAACTCCCAACTGAGGCAAAAATAATGATTGCCAGCTTGGCCATACTGAAATTGAATTTAGTGGTAAATAGGTGCCTGATTCTAAAATTGGATATTTATTATTTACCTGCTTAAAAACAGACAAAGCTTCACGTAAATTACCAAGCATACCCAAGCGACGAACATCACGAGCCACTTTTGATCTTAAATTATCACAATAGAGTCCCTGGCTACAATCATTATCAGTATAACAAGCATCATTTTCCACTAACTGGCAACGTCCAGGCTCATCACTCGCGCTAACACAAACCATATCCTGAATACAATCTGTGTCACTATTACAATTGAGTGTAGAAATACTACAACCACCAACCATATTAAGATTGCTATTAAATTGCCAATGATCAACAATCTGACCTAAAACATCAACCGTAGTTAGATTTGGATCTTGATTATAGGAAATTAAATATATATTAGTATAAATTGTCTTGTTCGCTAAATCTACATTAGCAGCATTAACATAAACACTGCGGCCATCACGAACGGCATCATAGGAATCAACCAATAAAGACTGAGGTGAACCAGAAAAACCTTGACTTTGATACCAGCGGGCAGCACTATAATGATTTGGGTTAGGTAAAATTCTAACGGCAATGGCATCACTATCCCCGCCTAATATACCATTATCATTAACAGGTGTATTTCTCTCAAACGTATCAACCTGAGCAAAGGCAGCTGGCAAAACCAGTAAACAAAAGACTGCTGTTACACCGGCCATTAATTTAAAATTCATTTTTAATTTCATATATGAATATTTTTAAACATTATTGAATTGGAATAACAATGGAAATTTCTGCTGACTTCAAACCTTCATTATTGGAAGCATCAAGAGCCGATAAAGCAAAATAATGAGACCCAGAATTAAACTGTCGACTATCTAAATCTAAAGAGGTGGCACCATTATCCGAATCAAAAGACTCTCCGTATTGTCCGGGAATGATACCATGATATAGACGATAAAATAAGGTGTCATCATTATTAGCCAACCAGCTAAAATGTAGCCGCTGATCAGTGGCAATGGAGCCATCAAAGCCCAGAGGTTTATTAGGAGCCAAGGTGTCGGTCGGCGTTCCTAATTTTTCACCAGACAAAGCGCTTTCTATCTGAGTAAAAGAAATAGCCGAAACTCTAAATTGATAAGTTGTGTTAGTACTTAAGCTGGTAATCACATACTGGCAAGAATAATTCTGTCCACTACTCGGATTAATAGGAGTGCAGATAGTCGTAAAACTATCATTAAAGAGGCTATTTGGCTTAACATCAATAAAAGCGGTATTACCAGAACTTGTAGGTGTATAGTAAATTCGGTATTTACCAAGCTTATTAGCATCAGTATTATAAATCAAACTAGAATCACCATACCATTCTAAACGAATAGCATCACCGATTTCTAAATCAATTGCCGCTGAAATTGCACCGACAGTCGGTACTTCATCCTTAAAGAAATATGACTCCTTTAACACGCTCCACATACAAAAACCGTCACCCTGTCCATCAAAATTATTATCCGGTCCACAAGGCTCGTTGACAGTTGTGCAAGGAGTCTGCCCCTCACTACAAGTTAGAACATCACTTATACCCTTAATCACCGCCGGGTTAATCATCGCTGGTAAATCATCACTTAATAAATCTGTACCAGCATCACGACAATAATAAAATTTATAATTATAATTACTACAATTAGGACTACTCGCACCAATACAAGTATCATACCAAGGAGACCAACTTAAATCAGCCGGATTAACTGAGGGCCAAGGATTTTTACATAAGAAAACGAATAAAGGTACATTAATTTTAGCGTCATCACCATCATAATAAAGATTACAACAATTATTAAAGCACCCCGGCTCCGCACAAACACAATTTGAGGCTTCATTGCAGCTAGGAGCCGCGAAACGATCCATATTAATTTGAGCGGATAAAACACTAGAATCATCAGTCACACCCTCGTTAGCTGCTACTAAAACTTGATTGGACGCCAAACCGCTAGCCGATAATAAGCTAGCTAAACTTGGCTTAGCAATATTCCAATCCCAATCCCAATAATAAGCGGAGGTTGGATGTAATACCTGTCCATCACTACTATAAGCATTGGCGGTAAATAGCTTGTCTCTATCAGAGACCGTATCAAAACTGCTCACTAATATATCAGAATCATTTTCATTAACATCATTGTCGGTTGTTTGAAAAAGATAAGAAACAGGTTCGCTGGAAACATAATCAACCGCACAAATGCCGGCGTTGACACCCTGCTCTGATAAAGTAGTAAAATTAGCAATATAAGAATTAGCAAAATTAAGATTATTAAAGGATAAATTGACGCCTTCAGTATAAACGCCGGAATCTAAATTAAGATATCCATCTCCATTAAAACCAAGGCCCCACTGACTTAAAACACCCATATTACTATCAAGAGCCTCGTCCCCCTTCACCACTAAATAATAATTGGCTTCAGTCGCAAGTAAAATCTTCGGTACAAATTCAACTTCACTGCCATTACCGTTTTGACGCAAAGAAATAGAACCAGGCACAGAACAATATAATTTTGAAGGATCAGGTAGGCCTGCTAAAACGGTATCTGAAGATAGTCCAATCATAGCTAATAAACTGTTAAAACTGACTTTCACTTTCGCTATGCTTCTAATCAACCAATTTTGAGGTTGATACTTGAAACCATCGGCTGAAGCAATAAAGGTGCCGGTCGGACACACACCAGCGCCATAACTAATTTCTTCCAGTAATAAAATACTACTGGATAAGCTATTTACATCCATATACTGATCAAAAGGAATTTGTAGGGTGACATTACGGCAAACATTATTGTCACCGTGAGCTGGACTTAACTGATCGGTTAAGACTAAGGGACGTGCTCGGCAACAAGTACCTGAATCACAACCTAAAGCCTCTGCGTTGCCGCAATCATTATCCTGAGAACAACCACAACATAAACCACGATCGTTACCTGAACAAGGAGTCTGATTTGGCTGACAGACCAAATCGCCATTGCCAATGTCAGCACAAGACAAAGGATTACCTACCTGACAACAACAAACACCGCAATCACCAGGCAAACCGACAGATCCAACATCATTTAAACAAGCGAACGGAGAACTGCAAAAAGACTGATTACAATCGGTAGTAGAGGTGGTATTAATGGAGCGACAATCTTTACCTAAACCGCCAAGAGGTGGTTGCGAACAAGCAATATCACAAGCTAAAAGCGTGCCATAAGTACCGGTAACACTAGCAGTGGCATTACATTGATCTTCATTGGGAGCCGCTTGGCAATCATAATAAGTGCAATAACCGTCATCAGTCTTATCTCCAGATTCACACTTCTGATCAGAGAAATTAAAGCAGCAATCGTCATTAGCACTACAGTCACTTAAATTACCGTCATACTGACCGCAAATAGAATTATTACCGCCATTTTCACAAACATTTACACAAGTATTAACATTCTTGAAAAAACCTAATTTAAATGGTGTCTCTATAGCACAAATCCTACTATCATTTATATCAATTTCACAATCATAACGCGCACAATAACCAAAGTCAGGGTTACTTTCATCGCTAGTGATTGCCTGTCCGTCTCCACCCACACAAATATCATCGTTCGGACTACTTGTCCCCTTAGAATCTAAACAACATGATTGGCTATGATCCAAACAAGATTCAGCCGATAATAAACTACAATCTACACAGACGCCAACTGGCACCGAAATGTCACAATATTTACCAGAATGATTAATACAATTACAAGCCTGATCTGATTGAGCTTGATCAATAACACCATTACTAACAATACTACAACCAGAACACTGTCCAAAACCACCATCACCAACAATCACATCGCTACCACAAGTACCATCACAGGTTAAAGGAGTACAACAATCACGAGCATCTTCGTCAATTTCACAACAACAATCACAATAAGCAGATTCGGTACCAACACAAATTTGTCCTTGACAGTTGGCAACACCAGCACACAACTCCTGGCTAACACAAACACCAGTCTCACTATTATCTTCTGCATAACAACTAAAATCATCAGCACACAATAAACAACTTGATTCCACAGCACTAACACTATCCACACAGCGACCACCATTAAGTCTAGTCCAATCTTGAGGGCAAGAAGAAGAAGTCTTTATCTCAAAGTGATTTTGATTACCAAATTGAGAAAATGTTTTGCAAACTTTATTGGTTTTAATTTCTAAATCGTTTAAATTATAAGTAAAGACTGAATCAGGTGAACAGGTAACATTATTTAAAACACAAGCATCTAAATTACCGTTAAAAGTACAACCTGCAATCTGTCCAATGCAAGCACTCACACCAGCACAAGTAGAATCACATGAACCTAAATCAAGCGTACCACCAGCATAAGGTGAGCATAGGCCAGGTGAGTTAGGGCAGAAAGAGCCAATCTGACAAGCGCCTAAAGCTTGTGCCATTCCCTGACAACTATCATAAACCGGAGTACTACTGCTATTACCATAACCGGTTGCAAAACCCCACTCAAAAACAGAATTAGGTACGCTTACATAACAAGAAGCTAGGGCAGGTTCACAACGCCCCTGCTTATAAGTTCCAACCGGACAACAAACTTCGGTACCACAATCACTGTCAACCACACAAATACCTATTTCAAAATTAACATCATTACCCCATTCATTATTTTTGATTACTTTAACCGGACCAGTAACGGCATTATCAGGTACATTCGGTTCTAACAACTGAGCCAACTGATCATTTTGATCGCTGGCAATAACAACACTGGTAGTTTTATTATAAGTAAAATTAACTAAAGCATTATTATCAACATCACCAAAATACTCCCCCCAAATACTAACTGGGGTGCCAATTTGTCCTCTGCTCGGAGAAATTTTACAAATACTTGTCTTTAGAGATTCATCTGCACTAACATTAAATACATTAGGATTTGAATCTTGAGAATTTATTTCTTCATTATTAAGTTCAATTCTTATTTCAACAACACCATCAGCAATATCAGCTGGTACTTTAACAATAATCTGCTGATCACGCCAAACTGAATTGGCACAAACAGCCGGAAAATCATAATTCGCTTCAACCTCATCAAAGAAAACTTTAGAAAACCCTTGCGCTCCACCGAAACCACCACCATGAATGCTAACATATTGCCCGGCCCGACCAATAACTGGCTCAAAATAACTAATATAAGGACCAGCGTCAACTTCTTCTTGCTTAACAAATTTTACATAATTACTTTTTTCTTCATTACCAGCAATAGGCGCCAACACAAAACTACTCATCTTACCTTCTTGCAAGTTTGGGACTGTGCTGGTACCGGTAATACCAGCTGAATTTACAAAAACAGAATTCAAACCCGCTACATTATTATTATAATTACCAAAAAAAGCTTGGCCGGAATAAAGATTAATACCATAATAATTAACTTGCTGGCTTAATAAACCTGCATCTGGAGTTAATAAACACAAACCGGGTCGAGCAATCTCATTAACCATAAAGTCAGGCACTAATGGACCATAATCATCATTGGTGACGTCAAATTTGTTGTCAGCACTGATCACCTTAACTGGTCCCGACTGGATGCCCACCGGTATGACTACAATAATCTGATTATTTGTCCAAGAATTTACACATTCCGGATTAACCACACTAGGCATCACGCCAGTAACATCACCATTAAAAACAACTTTACTATTTAAAGGATCATAAATACCAAAATTACTGCCGCTAATAGTAACTATATTATCAACAGCTCCATTAGGAATAGTGGTATCGCAAGTTAAAATGCAATCATCATCAGAAGTACAGCTTTTATCTTGATTCTCTTCACAAAAACCACCCTCAGGACTAATGGCAGTAATAACCGGAGAGCCTTCGCAGGTACAAGAATCAGGACTACACGTAAGATAACTGGCACAATAATTATTATTTATTTCACAACTGGGAGTTTCTGGATCTGAATCACAAGAATCACCCAATTCTCCCTTGGGTAAGCAAGAACAAGTATCAGCATCACAATAACTAGTGTCAGCACAGATTTGATCACTTGCCTGACAACCGTTTAAAGGACTACTATCACAACTGGTTGGTCCATTGCCGCCGCCACAATCAGAGCCAAAACAAGGTCCCCAAGATGAATCGGTACAAGTCATAGAACCACCACAACCGCAAGATAACGATTGGCCAGTGGTACAAGAACTACCGCCACCGCCACCGCCACCGCCACCGCCAGTGGCACCAATTAAACGACTTAAAATAAAACTAGCAATACCCCAAGCTGATAAAATGATAACTAAGCCGATAATGCCATTTTTTAAGATGTTTTTAGCTTGAGAAATTTTTTCTTCGTCACCATTTGAAGTCATCCAGACAAAACCACCCCAGATAATAATACCCACTGCAATAATGCTCAAAATTAATAAAGCAATATTTATAACTCTGGCTGCTACTGTACGTGGATCCGTCGCCCCTAAATCAATATTATTACTAATTTCATTAGCACCAACATCAATTTGAGCTGTCGCCACCTGAGCCAAACCAATAAAAGAACTCAATGCTAAAGCAAATATTAAAAATTTAAAAATATTTTTTTTGTTTTTCAACACAGATTTCAAAATAAATGGTTAAGATAAAGCCTTAACCTTAGATTTATTATTTATTGACAATTGCCATCATTACCTAAAACACTGGTGGCGATGCCATAACAACAAGAAGGATTAACATCATCAGCGGCACAAGTAGTACCGGCACTAGGTTTAAAACAATTTTGATAAATATCTTTAACACCAGAGCCAACCTGACTCTTATAACTAGCTGAAGACAACATACTGTTGTGATTAATAAAAGCATAGGTTGTATCAGGCTCACCATCAAGGGGAGAAATATCTTGATTTTCAGCGGTCACCCAATACCCCATTGGCGTCGGTACGCTGCTAAAAATATTTAATAAATGATGTTCAACAATCGTTTGTCCATTATCAATCAAGGTACTACCAGTGCGCAAACTATCATTCATCATCAACGTATTAAAATTTATCTGAACTGGCATATTAGTATCAATGCCAATGCTGTCATTATCAGGATTAATATAAGTAATAGTCGGGGGATCAAGTGCTATTTGATCATTAATATAAAAAGACCATTTATACTTATCCTTTAAAGATAAGTTGTCGCTATTATTTTCATTATAGAAAGTTAAAGGACCATCGGCAAAAATATCTCTATTTCCATCCAAAGAATTAGAGGCAGCATCAACTATTCCGTCTAAAAGAGCTAAGTCAGCTACCGGATAATTCTTAGCACTTGAATCCTGGCAAGTTTTATAAGTCAAATAAGGAGCACAGGCTGAAAAAGGTGTAAAATCAACGCAATCTAAACTGCTATTACAAGTTTTTAAATTTGCCGATACTAATTCAACCACCAAATGACTATTAGCCGGCAAACAATAAATAGTTTCCCCACAAGCATTTTGACCACATTCTTCATCAGAAATAAACTCAACCGTTCTATAGGCGTTAGACACCATAAATTTGCCGGATAAGTGATCGCCGACACAAACATTATTTTCACATTGATAAGATTGGCAGTCACTGGCTTGTTCACAGCTATTACCAGCTAACACCACATTATCAGCGTTAATAACTCTAATATAGTCACTGATTTCATCAGCAATTCCAGATAAAAGCACAGGGTTCATCGCCTCATTAAAATTTAATTGGATAACCGAATTCATTGGTCTATCTAAGCGATCGCGCCTTTCATTCACCTTTACCAAATCCGTGCCCCCGCTAAAAGCTTGCAAAGCTAAAGCTTCTTGGTTGCTGGTACCCAAAGGAATGTTGTTACCATTAGCCCCAGCAACTTTAGCTGTTAATATAACCTTGGAACCGGATAAATCAAGCTCAATTTCAGGATTACCACTTAATTTATAGTAAATCGAAGAGGCCAGGTCATCATAATTACAATTATTATTAACAATATTTAATAAAATATTATTACCTAGGCTATTGTCGGCAAAACTATAGATATCTCCGCCAACCGTGAGCTGATCGGCTAAAACTTCTGGACTAATTGTCACCGACCAAGAATTACCAGCTTCATGAGCAGCCGCTGTCAATGAAAAAAATTCAGGAAACACGACTTGATTATCATTCCAGTCGGCCACTCCCATTAAATTTTGACCGTTAAACAGCTGCGCCTGAGTATTATTACTTAAAGACAAAACAGAAAAAGCACTAATACTGGCATGATAAGCGCCGTCAATCACAGCAGTAGCTGATTGCCCGCCAGTAATAGGAGTAACACCTGTTATTGTCGCTGCTTGATAAATATTAGGACAAGCTTGAACCTGAATTGAAGCTTCAGCCGCCACCGCCACCTCCAACTGATTTATAATATCATTTTCATTATCAGGTAAAGGGAAAATACCGCCCTGAACTACTTGCGGAGGGGTTAAATCTAAATTATTACTAACTTCAAAGCCCCATTGGAAAGAATCAGTGTTACAAGTTTTAAAAATTGAATCATTATTATCTTTTAACAAACCATTAGTTAATTTTACCTCGTATTCGATATTCCCTTCCGACACACCCAACAAAGCCAAGGGAGAGATAATAAAAGTTTTTCTATCACCAGAAGCTTTAATCACGGCATCTGAGACGTTAGTATTGTCAACCGGGCAAGTATCGGTTCCACAATTATCCCCCAAGTCAGTACGGAAAATTCTAATATTATCAGGATTAATATACTTACAGCTATCATCATCACAAACACAACTAATACCAATAGCATCCTGGCAAACGCTATCTAATCTTAAAGTTTCTTTAAAACTAACAATAATAACCGTATTGCGAGCGATATTATTTTGTCCATTTTCAGGGTATACTCTTTCAATGGTACAAGCACCAATGGCACCAGTGCCGACCAAAGAAGAATTTCCAGAACTGCCTGTCCAAATAGAGCCGTTGGAGCCGGTTGCCTGCAAAAGACGATTTAAAATAAAGGTGGCGATACCCCAAGAAGATAAAATAATAACTAAACCAATAATAGCGTTCTTTAATATTTTTTTAGCTTCTTCAATTTTTTCATCATTACCAGCACTAGTCATCCAGATGAAACCGGCGTAGATTATCAATCCAACCGCAATAACGCCCAAAAATAGGAGGACAATATTAATAATCCGAGCGATAATAATACGCGGATCAGTAGAACTTAAGCTAATGGCATTGCCCACCTCATTGATACCGACATCTATATTCTGAGCTAAGGCAAAACTAGCTAGACTTAGACCTATAATAACAATTATAGGCATTAAAAAAAGTAGAAATTTTCGACGCATTTTATTTTAATTGAACCACAAAATATGGTATAATTTAAAAGCTTTACAATTAATATTATTATAGCATAAAGAGTTGAAACATAAAAACAAAATGAACATAGATCGCATCGTAAAAAAATTCCAAGAAAGTCATCCTGATGAAGATACCACCGTACTGTATCTGGCTTATGATTTTGCCAATGAAGCCCATACCGGTCAACTACGAAAAACTGGTGAGCCCTATATTCAGCACGCCCTACATACCGCTTTTATACTAGCTGAAATTAAAGCTGATTTACCTACAGTTATCGCTGGACTGCTACACGATGTACCAGAGGACACAGATCGAACAAATAAAGACGTGCAGAAAAACTTCGGCGAAGAAGTTGCTAATTTAGTAGCTGGCATCACTAAGCTAGGTAAAATTAAATATCGAGGCATTGAACGCTATCGTGAAAATCTTAAAAGGATGTTTTTAGCCATGACCACTGACATCAGGGTTATTTTTATTAAATTTTGTGATCGTCTTCATAATCTACGCACGCTTGAAGGCTTACCTCCAGCCAAGCAAAAAAGAATCGCTCAAGAAACTTTAGAAATATATGCTCCTATTGCCGGCATGCTGGGAATCTGGCGTTTAAAGTGGCAACTGGAAGATTTATGCTTTAAATGTCTCTATCCAAAAAAATTTCAAGAATTGGAACAGGAATATGAGATAGAAAAAAAAGCTGAGCGCAACCAATATTTTCAAAAAATTAAAACAGAACTGATTCCACGTCTTAAAGAAATTGATTTAAAATATAACATTGAAGTCCGTTTTAAACATTTATACAGTATTTTTCAAAAAATGCAACGCAAAGATAGAAAATTTGATGAAATTTATGATGTATTTGCCTTAAGAGTTGTTGTGCCTGATATTAACAGCTGTTATAAAGTTTTGGGTATTATTCACACCCTTTGGAAACCTAAACCAAATCGCTTTAAAGACTATATTGCCGTACCTAAACCCAACGGTTATCGTTCCCTACACACTACTATTTTTGGCCCTGAAAGCAAAGCAGTTGAGTTCCAAATTAGAACTCAAGAAATGAATGACGAATCGCTTTATGGCTTAGCTGCTCATTGGTATTATAAATCCAAAAATCAAAATGGTCAGCAACCGCTATGGGTAAAAGAAATTATTGATATTCAAAAAGAAGTATCAGATACCAATGAACTAATTAAAAATATTAAACTAAATATTTTTAACGACCGTATTTTTGTTTTTTCTCCAAAAGGTGATGCCTTTGAATTAACCGAGCACTCCACTCCAATTGATTTTGCCTACGCTATTCACACTAATATTGGTAATCAAGCAACCGGTGCCATTATTAATGATCGTCTGGGTAAACTTGATCAGGAACTAAAAAATGGCGATCTAGTAGAAATTATTACCGACAAGGGCAGGCAATATCCTAATCGTGACTGGCTTAAATTTGTTAAAACTAAACGTGCCCGCGATCGCATCAAGCAATTTGCCCGCAAAGGCCCTCTGGAAAATATCAAACGCTTTTTGCCAGGCATCAAACCAAAGAAATAAAAAAACTAAGCGTCATAAGAATCAAACCTTGTGCTGCTTAGAAATATTTACTATCTAAAAATATGATTAAAAATCTTATAGTGTTCTAAAAATTATAAAAAATAATCTTACAAGCAAAGATCAAATAAACCAATTAATATCCAATCTCCAATCCAGTTTATTAGAATCTGAATCAGCAAAAACAGAGGACGAACCTTTACTCGCTTCAGAATATAAAGAAAACCTAATAGAAAAAAATACAAATGCTGTAGAAAATAAAATTTATACAACCAATAATATTCGGATTACGAGCTGTATTACTAGCGGTGGTTTACAAATTGCATACCACGACACCGGACTTACAGTAAAAGATAAAAGGGGTTGGTCTGAAGATGAACTATGGACAGCAAAAAAAGAAACGAGCCCAATGGAAATTAATGAGATAAAAAACGACAAAATAAATAGTTTAGAAATATACTACCCCACCTATGATGTCAATAGAAGCATGGCCTGTGGCTACACAGGCCTAAAGATATCCATACCCCAAGAGATTGATATATCTTTATTCGAAGACTCATTTATAAAAGACCTGTCAGAAAAATTCTATTCACTAAACTTATTTAAACCAGAAAAGGACAACGGGAATGAGCTTAAACAAGTTGAACAATTATCAATTTTTGCCAAAGAACTTCTTGCGGACAAAATTAATCAATTTAATAAATAACTACTTCTCCTTACAAAAAACCCCACGTGGCCAATAGGCTTTACGTGGGGTTTTTATATACTCAAATAATTAACGATTTTGAGTTTCTTCTAGTTTACCAGTTTTGCGTAAAATTTCTTTTTTACGTCGCATTTCCATGCTGGTTAAAGCATAAATTTTTTGCTGACGCTTGGTCTTTTTGGGCGCTAAATGTTGCGTAGAACGAGCTTTCTCCAGACGTTTACTGTTCTTTAAACCCTTCTTAAACTTACGTAAGAAACTTTCAAAACTTTCACCAGGTTTACGATTAAAATCAGCCATAAATTACACCCTCCTTTCTATTTACTTTTTTTTCTAATTTATCCTTCACTTTCTTAAAAGCAACCGTTTCTTGAACACCAGACTCCATATCTCTAAACAGTATTGTCTCATCCATTACTTCTTTCTTTCCTAAAATTAAACTTATTTTCGCATTCAAACGACCAGCTTCTTCCATCTGATTCTTTAAACTGTCGGTAGAAAATGACTGACGCACATTAAAGCCGATCCGACGTAATTCCTCAAATAAAATATAAGATTTTATTTTTGCCTGTTCACCTAATTGTGCTAAAAAAACAACTTCTTCTTTCAGGTTTGGCAATACTAATTTATCTTTAATTTTAGCCACTGTTCTTTCTAGGCCAATAGCAATGCCAACCGAAGGTGTTGGGCCTCCACCCAAACTCTCAACCAAATTATCATAGCGACCACCACCGGCTAAAGCTAACTTACTCTGTAAAACACCTTCATTATTTATTGGCCAGAATTCAAAAACAGTATCATTATAATAATTTAAACCACGAACCAAATAAGGATTAAAATTATAAGGAATATTCAATTCATCTAAATATTCAAGCACCTTAGCGAAATGCTCGCGGCTTTCATCTGATAGACAATCAGCAATCTGCGGTGCCTCACTTAACAACTCCTGGCAAGCATCTTCCTTACAATCAAGCAAAGCAATCGGATCCTTTAATAAATTTTTCTTACAGTTATTACATAATTTTACCCGACGTCCGCGCTCTTTATAAAAGCTAGTTAACTTACTATTATATTCTTTGCGACATTCCTCTTTACCAAGACTATTAATCTGAATTTGAAAATTTGCTTCTAATTCAAGAAAAAAGTTATAAGTAGCCACAATTAATAAAGCTTCGGCCATAGGTTTCTTTTCGCCAATAACTTCAAGATTAAATTGATTAGACTCACGAAAACGACCATTCTGCATTTTTTCGTGGCGAAAAACAGGACCAATAGAATACAATCTTACCGGCTGGGGCAATTCAACAAAATCATTCTCAATATAAGTACGTAATATGCCTTGAGTTAATTCCGGTCGCAAAACTGCTTTTTCTCCTTTATCACCATCAACTCCATAAACTTCCTTATCATTACTGTTACGCATTGATTGTTTAAATAAATCAATATTTTCAATTACTGGAGTTTTAATTGCATTAAAACTATAAATCTCAGCTAAAGAAGCAGCTTTATCCATAACATTACTTAAGTATCTAAATTCAGCCGGCAAAGTATCTTTCATACCCATGAGACGGTCTACAGCTTTTAGACTTTTTTTCTCAACTATTTTTTTATGGTTGGAAGAATTTCTTGGATTGATTTTTTGTTTAGACATAGTATATTGAAGAAATTTATATTATTTAATATTGGAAGAATAGTCAACTGGGTCATTAAAAACAGTAGCCCGACTAAAAGGCCATCCACGCAAAAATACTCTTCCTGTAATAAAACTGTCATTTACCGGACCAAAACTACGTGAGTCTTTAGAGGCGGTACGATTATCTCCCATCACAAAATATTCGTTTTCAGCCAAGTTAACTTTATCATCCAAATTAGAGTAGGTTGGTGTATTTTTATCTAAATAACTTTCTGTTAGAACTAATCCTCCTGAATTTTCATCATTATAAATAATGACTTTTCCATCTTTTATCTGAACACCCTCGCCAGGCAAAGCAATAACTCTTTTAATAAAATATTCCTGAGGATTTAAAGGATAGCGGAAAACAACTACCTCACCGCGTTCAATATTTCTAAATCTATAACTAATTTCATCAATAATTAAATATTCATGATCATAAAAATTAGACTCCATAGAAGCACCTTTAACGTAAAAGGGCTGGATTAAAAAATAACGCACTGGAATAATAATAGCCAAGGAAATAGCTACCACTTTAAACGTTTCCCATATTAAAATCAAAAATTTTTTATACATATATTAAATCTTCTAATCTTTTTTATTTTAACAACGAAAAACCGCCGCCGCATAGCAGCCTACTCATAATATTAAATGAGTATATCATAAAAATATGAAAAAAGCAAGGTGTAAAAAACTCTAATATTAGCTAATAAACATTGCATCGCCATAACTGTAAAAGCGATACTCAGCAGCTATTGCTTGCCTATACGCCTCCTCAATTTCTGCTTCACCAGCTAGGGCTGAAACTAACATTAATAGACTGGATTTAGGCAAATGAAAATTAGTAATTAAAGCATCTAAAAATTCAAATTTATAACCAGGATAAATAAATATCTCCGTCCATTCATTATACGCCTCCCCCAAAAGAACCTTCCTCGACTTAATAGCCTGTCCATAAGATTCAAGTACACGACAACTGGTGGTACCTACACCGATAATACGTTGTCCACTTTTTTTTGCTTCATACAAAAATTGAGCTGATTTTTTAGAAATAGAGATGTATTCAGAATGCATCTTATGTTCAACAATATTCTCTTCTTTAACTAAAGCAAAAGTACCAAGCCCAACATGCAATATTACTGGTACCACTAAAACCCCTTTTTCTGACAATTTCTTTAGCAAGCGTTGCGTAAAGTGTAGCCCAGCAGTTGGTGCTGCCACCGAGCCCTTATTCTTGTTATCTGCATATACTGTTTGATACCGAACTCTGTCTAAATGCTGACTTTTATTTGGAGTAATATAAGGAGGAAGAGGCATGCGACCAATGCGTTCCAAAATTTTCCAAAATTTTTCCTTCTCAAAATTAAATGATACCAACCAAGTACCATCATTTTGATTTTCTAACATTTTCCCCTCTAAACCAGCGCCAAGTATAATTATGGCATCAACTTTTACCTTTCCACCAACCAAACACTCCCAAATAAAGCCTTGCTGATGTTTATGAAGAAAAATCTCAATCCTACCCCCAGTTTCTTTTTTATAACCAAATAATCTGGCCGGAAATACCTTGGAGTTATTAATTACTAAAACATCACCCTTTTTTAAAATTTGAGTTAAGGAGTCAAAACGACGATGAACTATCTCTCCTTTATTTTTATCCAAACATAAAAGCCGGGCGTGGTCGCGCGGCTTAATCGGCTCTTGAGCAATCAGCTCTTTCGGTAATGAATAATCAAAATCTTTTAAAGATAACATAATTGGAAACAAAAAAACTTAAGCCAAATTCTTGCTTTTGCCCAAATGAGTATAAGCAGCAGTAGTAGCTAAGCGTCCTCGTGGCGATCTATCTAAAAACCCCAGCTGTAATAAATATGGCTCATAGATATTTTCTAGAGTATCAATTTCCTCACCAGTAGCAGCAGCTAAGGTGTTTAAACCAACCGGACCTCCTTGAAATTTATCAATAAGTGTATTTAAAATTTTTCGATCAACCGCGTCAAGACCCAATTGATCAACTCCCAACAAAGAAAAAGCCTCAAGACAAGCAGCGGAGCTAATTTGTCCATCATTTTTTACCTGGCAATAATCGCGCACGCGTTTTAATAAACGATTAGCAATACGTGGTGTTCGTCGTGAACGACCAGAAATTGCTTTGGCCGCCTCACTGGGTAAATCCATCTTAAATATATTGGCACTCCGAACAATAATTTTTTCCATTTCATCAACCTGATAAAATTCTAAGTGATGTGATAAACCAAAGCGATCACGCAAAGGTGCTGATAATAAACTAGCTAAAGTAGTAGCGCCAATAATAGTAAAATGTGGTAAATCTAAACGCAAAGTTCTAGCACTCGGCCCCTTACCCATCACAATATCCAAAGCATAATCTTCCATGGCCGGATATAATATTTCTTCAACCGTCTTGGGTAAACGATGTATTTCATCAATGAACAAAATATCACCTTCTTCGAGATTACTTAAAATGGCAGCTAAATCACCACTTTTTTCAATGGCTGGACCTGAGGTTACTCGTATATTAGCTCCCATCTCATTAGCAATAACATGAGCTAAAGTAGTCTTACCCAATCCAGGAGCACCATATAACAACACATGCTCAATTGATTCCTTTCTTTGTTTAGCGGCTGAAATTGCTATCTCTAAATTAGCTTTAATATCTTCCTGCCCTACATACTCACGCAAAAAACGAGGGCGTAAAGTAAGCTCCAGAACTTCTTCTTCAGTTGTTTCTTGCGGATCAAGCAAGCGTTTTTTATCTAACATAAATTTTTCTTAATTAGTCCCAAGTTTGATGACCATCACCATTGATATCAATGGTCATCCCAAAAAACTTTGACCTAGAACCTAAATTAATATCTAACCAAGCTTTAATTGAGGCTAACCATTCACGCCTCTTCATATAATCAATGTTGATATAGTAACGTTTATCAGCCCGACAACCCCAAGCATCCATGTCCAAGCGTTGAGCAATATAAAGAGATCTAGATAAATGAAAATCTTGAGTAGAAATTAGCAATGAATTCAAACGAAATAAATTTTTTGCTCGATAAATGCTATCAAAAGTATCAAAGCCGGCATGATCTAAAAAGATATCTTCTGGCAAAACATTTTGAGCTAAAAGATAATCTTTCCCAGCGTTAACTTCATCATAAAAAGCAGTTCCATGATCGCCACTAACCAATATTTTTTTAACTAAACCAGCTTTATATAAAGCAACTGCCATATCTAAACGATCAGCAAAAACTGAACTAACTTGCTCGGAGCTATCCACCTTGGCACCAAGAACTAAAACTGCTAATCGTTGA
>Ga0307992_1000237_pt1 | contig 35703 bp, 28 predicted proteins | sample EllFjometagen133_FD_203162 | JGI IMG/M metagenome (GOLD analysis project Ga0307992, IMG submission 203162) | Marine microbial communities from Ellis Fjord, Antarctic Ocean - #133 | ecosystem: Environmental > Aquatic > Marine > Unclassified | place: Southern Ocean | collected 2014-10-08
GTATAATCTATTGTGTAATTTATAGGGGTTCGCATACCTATATTATACCAAAAAACCAGCCTCGAAAGAGTCTGGTTTTTGTTTTTATAAACTTTTTATCTTTGGGCTATTTCTTTACAGCCCCTTTTACTTTTATTGTTAAGATTATTTGTTGTATAACTCAACGATTAGGTTTTCGTGAATTTCTGGAAGAATTTCACTTCTTTCAGGTAATCTTGTGTAAGTAGCTTCACTCTTTTCATCATTGAATGAAACGTACTCTTGGCGACTAACAACAGCTTCTAAAGCTTCTTTGATAATAACGTAATCTTTAGCTTTTTCTTTAACTGAAATAATTTGACCTGGTTTAACTCTAATTGATGGAATTGTAGCTTTTTTACCATCTAATAAGATATGACCATGATTAACTATTTGTCTTGCTTGTTGTCTAGTTCTTGCGAAACCTGATCTGTAAACTAAGTTATCTAATCTTGATTCTAGTAAGAATAAGAAATTAGAACCTTGTTTACCTGACATTTTTTTAGCTTCTTTGAAAGTTTTCTTGAATTGTTTTTCATTAACACCATAAGTAAAACGAACTCTTTGTTTTTCTTGAAGTTGAAGACCATATTCTGAAATTTTTCTTCTTCTTGATTGTCCGTGTTGCCCTGGTGGATATGGGCGTTTATTCAATTCTTTTCCTGTTTCTGAAGTTGAATAGTTTAAACGTCTACTAACTTTCCAGCTAGATCCTGTAAATCTTGACATATATTTTCCTCCTTATATTTTATTACGTAGTAATTGAGGAGTTCTAGTATAAAATATGTTGATTATTTTGATGGTTTCTTGTTAAGCAGTTAACAGTACTTCCTAACCCTATATATACGGAATAATCAAACTATAAATCATCACAAAACAGCTGCTTTTTATTACATGCGCACAAAGTATTATAACTTATTGATTATAAAATGTCAACTAAAAGATGCCCTATGATTTCTAGCGCTTCTTTCAACTCATTATCAAACCTATTTAATCGAGGGCTGTCCATATCCAATACCCCGAATAATTCACCAGATTTAGAGATTAAGGGAATTACTATTTCAGAATTTGAACCAGAATCACAAGCTATATGTCCAGTAAATTCATTGACATTTTTTACTATCATTGACTCTCTTTTTGAAGCACTAATTCCACATACACCTGAGCCTAATTCTATATTTACAACAGCTGGTTTTCCTTGGAATGGACCTAGATGTAATTCGTTATCCTCGAACAGATAAAAACCTACCCAATTAAGTTCCTCAATATTGTAATATAGATAGGCAGAAAGGTTGGCTAAAACTGAAACGATTCTTTGGTCTTCATCAATATAGTATTCTGCCTTTTCAATTAAATTATTGTATTTATTCATCAAATTCAACTCCTTTGTAAAAATATTATATATTATCTTTAATTAATTAACAATATTATGTTAAAATATTTATTGTATTGAGAGGTATTTATATGTACGATTACATAATGATTAGGTATGGTGATCTAACTTTAAAAGGTAAGAATAGGTCAGTTTTTAAACAAACTTTGAATAAACAAATAAAACAAAAATTATCACATTTAAGTATAACTATTGAATTTCAGCATGATCTAGTATACATTAAGCTAAATGATGTTTTTGCAGATGAAGTAATAGAAGTATTAGATACTATTGCGGGATTATCATCTTATAGTAAAGTTATTAAATGCGGATATGACTTTGATGTTATTACAGAAAAATCACTTGAAATTATTAAAGCCGAAACCGAAGGTAAGGTAACGAGTTTCAAAGTTGAAACAAAAAGAGCCAATAAGACTCTTCCTTTGACGTCACTGGAAATAACTAAGAAGATTAGCGGTATGGTTTTGTCTCAGGTAGACAACTTAAAAGTTGATGTGCATAACCCGGATTTTACATTAAATATTGAGGTTAGAAGAGACGCAACTTATATCTATACAAATAGGATTCCAGGTATTGGTGGATATCCAGTTTCAATTGGTGGTAAAGCATTGGTTATGCTAAGTGGTGGAATTGACTCACCAGTCAGTGCATATCTTTCAATGAAAAAAGGTTTAGAAGTTGAATGTCTTCACTATGAATCAACACCAATGACATCGATAGAATCAGCACAAAAGGTTATCGACCTAACAGAAATATTAGCTAAATACGCTCCAAAATCAAAAATTAAACTACATATGGTTCCGTTCCAAAAACTACACGAACAAATTATTATTAATACTCCAGAATCATATATTATTACTATAATGAGAAGAATGATGTATAGAATCGCTACCGAAGTAGCTAAAGAGAATAACTGTCAAGTATTGATCTCTGGAGACTCAATAGGTCAAGTAGCTTCTCAAACCATAGAAAGTATGGCAACTATCCAAGCCGTAACTAGTCATTTGATTATTAGACCGTTAGCGTCTTTCGATAAAATGGAAATAGTTGCAATAGCGAAAAAGATTGGAACATTAGAAACTTCAAATAAACCGTTCCAAGATTGTTGTACTGTTTATGTTCCAAAGCGACCTGTTATTAAACCAACAATTGCAAAATCAGAATTATTCGAAAGCCACTATGATTATCAACCGCTTTTAGAAGAAACTATTAAAAATACAAAATCAATAATTTTGGATACTAAAAACCATCTAGATATCCAGTCAAAAGGATTGATTGTGTCGGAGTGTTTATAATGAAAAAATTAGAAACTGAAAGATTAATATTAAGACCATTTGTTTTAGACGATGTTAATGATTTTTATGATTATTGTAAGTTAGAAACTGTGGGACCAAATGCTGGCTGGGAAGTTCATACAGACAAAGAAATTTCCTTAAAAATTATTAAAGGCTTCATCGAAAAAGGTGATGTTTTGGCGGTATATCATAAGGATGATAAAAAAGTTATAGGTTCAGTTGGATTACATAAAAAGATGGATATTAAGGGAAACATAATGTACGAAGTTGGTTACGTTTTGTCAACCCCTTACGAAGGAAAAGGATATATGACAGAGACAGTTAAGAGAGTATTAAAACATGGATTCGAAGAATTGGAAATAGCTGAAGTTTTTGTCTGTCATTTTGTTAAAAATACTAAATCAAAAAGAGTTATTGAAAAATGCAACTTTATCTATAAAAAAGATATTGAATATCAAACAGCGAATTATGGATTAAAACTATCGAGATTTTACTCTTTGAAAAGAGAAGAATACATAAGAAATAGGGAGGAAACAAAATGAAAAAATGGAATTTAACAAAACTTTATAAAGGATTTGATGATGAAGCCTTTTTAGCTGACTTAAAATTATTTGATTCTTTTATTGAAGATTCTGTAAAAAAGGAGGACGAATTTGACAACTATGATAATAAGATTAATAAACTTATTAGCTATATGAAAGATGACATTGATATATCTGTAGTAGTTGACAAATTAATGCATTTCGCATCTTTATCAGCAGCAACAGACTCAACTAATGTTGAAGCAATGAAGAGTATGAATACAATTCAAATGCAATTTACAAGACTAACTAAGATTTCAACTTTGTTTAGTAAATGGCTTTTTAATTATCCTAATATTGATGAAGATATTGCTAGCAATGAATTTCTTAAAGTACATGAATTCAATATTAAAGAACAAATCGAACATGCAAGTCATATTTTAGATGATAAAACTGAAAGTTTACTTGCTAAACTAAGACAAAATGGATCTAGCTCTTGGTCAAGATTACAAGCGGTATTAACTTCAACACTAGCGGTTAATTATGAAGGCAAAGAAATAACATTGCCTGAAGTAAGAAATCTAGCAACAAGCCCTGATGCTAAAGTTAGAAAAGTAGCTTACGAGGCTGAATTAGAAGCATACAAAAAAATCGAAAAATCAATTGCATTCTCACTTAACTCTATTAAAGGTGAAGTTAATACAGTTTCCGAAGCACGTGGCTATGAATCTCCATTAGCACAAGCACTATCTAAAAGTAGAATGCAACAAGCTACTTTAGATGCAATGCAAGAAGCTTGTTTAGAATATATGGACGTATTCAGAAGTTACTTGAAACGTAAAGGAAAATTATTAGGTCATAAAAACGGATTACCATTCTACGATATGTTCGCACCAATCGGTAATACAAATAAGACTTTTACAATTCCAGAAGCAAATGAGTACATTTTGAAAAACTTTAGAACATTTAGTGAAGATCTATATGGAATGGCTAAAAAAGCATTTAATGATGGTTGGATTGACTATACACCAAGAAAAGGTAAAGTAGGCGGAGCTTTCTGTGCTAATATCCACGCAATAAAAGAAAGTCGTGTATTATCAAACTTTACTGGGTCATTTGGAGATGTAATCACTTTATCTCATGAGTTAGGTCACGCTTTCCATGGTGAATCAATATTTAAAGAATCAGTTCTAAACAGTAACTACACAATGCCTGTAGCTGAGACAGCTTCGACATTCTGTGAAACTATTGTTAACAAAGCAGCTTTAAAAGACACAGACAATGTTGATGAAAGAATTTTCTTATTAGAATCTTCTATCCAAGACTACACTCAAGTAGTAGTAGATATTATGTCAAGATTCTTATTTGAAAAAGCAGTATTTGATGGAAGAAGAGAAACTGTTTTTGACGAAAATGAATTAAAAGAAATGATGTTAAAAGCTCAACTTGATACCTACGGTGATGGTTTAGATCCAAATTGTTTACATCCATATATGTGGGTATGTAAACCTCACTACTATTCAGGTGGATTGAGTTACTATAACTTCCCTTATACATTTGGACTATTATTCGCAAAAGGTTTATATGCAAAATATTTAGAAAACAAAGAAGATTTTGTTGAAATGTACGAGAAACTTTTAAGATCAACAGGAAAAATGTTAGTTGAAGATGCAGCTAAACTAGCAGGTATCGACGTAACTAAAAAAGCCTTCTGGGTTAGTTCGTTAGAGCTACTAAAAGAAGATATTAATATGTTTTTAAAACTAACAGAGTAATTTGTTAGTTTTTTTTCCAATAAAACCGGGACTTCAGTTGTTTATATTATTGAAATCAAAGGAGGAATAAAATATGAAAGGATTAAGAAGATTTTTAACCCTAATGTTATTCGGGGTTTTATCATTATCTATAGCAGCTTGTAATGACATAAAATATGAAACTCCAAATGGTGAAAATGTAGGCGCTTTTGCTTCATACGGAGACCTATTGGAGTATCTCCAAGATAACTATCAAGAAAATGACTCTTATTACCGCAGCAACGGAGATATGTTTCTAGAATCTGCTAGTGCTGAAGATTCAGTTGACCAAAGCACAAGTGTAGAAAAAGATTATTCAAAAACTAATAATCAAGTGGAAGGTGTTGAAGAATCAGATAGAATTCTTACTGATGGATACAAGATTTATATTGTGTCTGGAAATCAGTTTTTTATTGTTGATGCAGAAACATTAAACATTGATTATTCTTATTCGTTAGCAAATGAAGATGATCCATATTCTTACGGATATCTTGACAGTATGTATTTATATGAAGGTAAAATAGTTCTTACTTCTTATGTATACAGCTATGAAATCATTGAAGATGACACTTGTTATTATTATGATTATTATCCTGAAGAAGATGAAGTATCATCAGATAGTTCTGTTCAAGATCCTGACGGAGATGTAACCACTGAAAACGAAGGTACTACTACTGAGTTTACTGATGAAGATACAGACACAAGAATATATACCCAAACTTATACTTGTACCAATTATGAATACTCATATGGTACTAAAATACTAGTTTTAGACGTTTCAGATACATCAGATGTTACAATGTTTAGAGAATTATATTTTGAATCTGCTTATTTAGTTGATTCAAGAATGATAGGCGAACAAATCTATTTGATATTTGATAACTATATGTTGCAATATGGTTACGATGAAGAATTATACGTTCCAAAATATATGGATTCAGTTGAATCAAATGATTTAGTTGAACTTCCAGCAAATAGAATATTCTTTATGCCTAATGATGGTGAAAGTTATGCATATCTATTATTGGTATCATTTGATGTTACCGATGATGAAGTAGCTAATGTAAAAGCTTATCTAGGAAGTACTTATCAAATGTACATGAGTATGGATAACTTATATGCAGTTGTTTATAAATGGAATTACAATGAAGTAACGGAAAGATATGACTATTTCACCTATGTTATTAGGTTCGAAATTGTTGATGACGAACTCGTTTATAAAGCATTAGGTGTAGTAGAAGGTTCTCCATTAAATCAATTCTCAATGGATGAGTATGATGGAGTATTCAGAATCGCTACAACTGGCTATTCATACGATGATCAAAACAGCTGGCAAATTGATAACTTTATGTACTTATTAGATGCCACAACTGAAGACACTATGGAACAATTATCAGTGCTTGGTGGATTAGGAAAACCTGGTGAAAAAATTTATTCTGTTAGATTTACTGAAAAGATTGCTTACGTAGTTACTTTTGTTCAAATAGATCCACTATATAAACTAGATTTATCAGACCCTGAAAACCCAGTTATCCTAGGAGAATTATATGAAGAGGGAGTAAGTGATTATCTACATGTAATCTCAGACAATCTACTAATTGGTATTGGTAGACAAGTAGACTCTGAAAGTGAGTGGGCTAGATTTACTGGAGTTAAGGTTGCTTTATATAACACTGAAGGTGATATTCCAGTTAATTTAGAAACGTATTTAGTTGAAGGTGAATACTCATATACCAATGTAATGTGGGACCACAAAGCGTTCTTATCATTTACACCAGTAGATGCTAATTTTACCTATGTAGCTATACCTGTGTTTGAATATTTTGAAGATTACTACAGTTACTCTCAAAGTATCTATCTATTTAAAGTTTTCCATTCTGGTGATCTTGAGTTTATAACTAAGCTGACTCACATGGAAGAAGAAGCTGAAGGATATTACCGATATTTCGACTCTATTGAAAGAGCAGTGATTATTGAAAATTACATTTATACGGTTTCATATTCAAGCATTCAAATGTTTGATATGGATAATGATTTTGAGTTAGCGATAAAACAAGAGTTAAATCCTGATTATTATTCTATGTGGGGATATCCAGTAGGAATTGCTACAGATGCTGAAATGGTAGATTAGAAATAATCTTAATATGAATATTAAATAACTAATAAAACAGACACAGTAATAATTATTGTGTCTGTTTTTATATTTAACAATTTCACTTTGATTTTCAAACTATTTGTTGTGCTCTTATAGATTTTTGAATTTATATATGGTATATTTTAAATAACTATTATATATATAAAAACAAATAAAAATAAAATAAAAAGGAGAGTGAAGAAGTTGAAACGAAGATTGATTTCAGTTTTAATGCTAGGATTCTTTAGCGTCTTGCTTGTTGGTTGTGATTTATTTGGCGGTGTAACCACAGCTGCAACAACAACGGCAGAAGGAACAGGGACTTACTTTAATGTAGTCTTTTTTGACGGTGATGAATCTATACTTGAAACTCAGACTGTATTAGAGGGTGAAGGAGCAATAACACCTGCTACACCTACTAAAGCAGCCACAGCACAATACACTTACACATTTAACAATTGGGACGTTGTATTTACAAGTGTTACAGCGGACATGCTGATTAATCCGATTTTTACAGAATCGATTAATCAATACACAGTAACATTTTACGATGAGGATGGTACTACTGTTTTGGGAACGTCTATTGTTCCATATGGAACAGAAGCAACAGCCCCAGCGAATCCAACGAAAGCAGATGATGCAACATATAGTTATGCTTTCTCTGGTTGGGATGTAGATTTCAGTAATATTACAGCTAACCTTTCTGTAAAAGCAACATACACAGTAGCTAGTACCGGGTATGTAGTAACTTTTTATGATTCGGATGGTTCTGTAATTGAAGAAGTAGCTGTTGAAAACGGAGATGGAGCAGTAGCTCCAGCGAATCCTTCAATGGCACCAACTGCTGAATTCACATATACATTCGATAGTTGGGATGTAGATTTCAGTAATGTAACAACTGATTTAACTGTAACGGCAGTTTATACAACCGTTACAAACCAATATACTGTAACATTTTACGAGGAAGATGGAACTACATTATTAGGAACATCAACAATAGATTATGGAACAGGAGCTGTAGCACCAGCTATACCTGCAAAAGCAGGAACAGCTGAATTCACATATGCGGCTAATGGTTGGAGTGGTGATTTCACAAATGTGATGGCTGACATGGATGTTAGTGCAGCTTATACCGCAACTACAAACCAATATACTGTAACATTTTACGAGGAAGATGGAACTACATTATTAGGAACATCAACAATAGATTATGGAACAGGAGCTGTAGCACCAGCTATACCTGCAAAAGCAGGAACAGCTGAATTTACATATACAGCTAATGGTTGGAGTGGTGATTTCACAAATGTGATGGCTGACATGGATGTTAGTGCAGCTTATACCGCAACTACAAACCAATATACTGTAACATTTTACGAGGAAGATGGAACTACATTATTAGGAACATCAACAATAGATTATGGAACAGGAGCTGTAGCACCAGCTATACCTGCAAAAGCAGGAACAGCTGAATTTACATATGCGGCTAATGGTTGGAGTGGTGATTTCACAAATGTGATGGCTGACATGGATGTTAGTGCAGTTTATACTGCAACTACAAACCAATATACTGTAACATTCTATGATTATGATGGAACTACTTTATTAGCAACTGAAATGGTTGAATATGGAACTGCAGCAATGGCGCCAGCTTCTCCATTTAAAGATTCTGATATAGTTAATGCTTATTCATTTAATGGCTGGGACGTTGATTTTAGTAACGTAATGGCTGACTTAGTAGTTAACGCTACATTTGAGGCAGTGCCTTTAGGCACAACCTATACCGTTAACTTCTTTGATGCAGATGGAATGATGATAGATACACAAATGATACCTCATGGTGGAGCAGCAATGGCGCCAATGGCACCAATGAAAGCTACTGATGAAATGGGTACATATATGTTTTCTGGATGGGATACTGAATTCTTAAATGTTCAAAGCAATTTAGATATTTATCCAATGTTTGATGCTAATCTTGTTCAACATACAGTAGTATTCTATGATTATGATGAATCTGTTATAGCAACTATAATGGTAGATCATGGTTCAGCAGCAATTCCACCAGCTGATCCAACTAGAACAGCCGATGTTGATTATTCATACGCATTTATTGGATGGGATGTACCATTTAATAATGTTACATTTGACATGGAAATATATGCAGTTTATTTTGAAACATCATTAGAATCATTTAATCATGATTTATTAGTAGTAATGATGGAAGATTTATTTAATCCTGACGATGTTGAAGCAGAAATCCTTACCTGGATGGGCGCTATGGGTGTTGTTACTGAAGAGGCTTTATATGATGATTTGATGATTGCTCAACAACTAATTATGGAATTACAATTTATCGATTCAGCTGTTAGTTTCCAAGACTGGTATGCAAGAACAAAAGCTTTAGGTTTCGATAAAGATAAATTAATTAATGTTCTATATACATCAGCAGTAGGTGGTGTGACTAATGACTTAGGTTATTTAACCGATGAATTAGATTATATAGAAAATCATATTACTGAATTAGAACAATATATAGTTGACAATGAAGCGGCGTTAGTTCAATTAGTAACTGATGTTGAAGATTACTGTGCTCTACAAGCAGTGTCAACGGAATGTTTAATGTATTTTGATGGTCTAGTTGAAATACATGATTTACAAGAAACGTATTATAACTTATATTATCCATCAGAAAATAATCCAATGTTTAATATGGGTACATATTACAATTTGGAATATTATTTAGATAATTATGTATATTTTACTTATGCTGACATAGATACCGATATGGCTGACCAATATCTTTCATATTTAGATGCTTCTATAGCTAATTTAACTGTTGAAGAGTTAGCGATATATCAACCTTTATTAGATGCATATGAAGCTTGGATAACTGCTAATTACACGTTTAATTATGCAGATTGGGGAGTTATAGATGTAGTTGATAATGGTGGAATGTATACCATAATGGAAATACTTAATAGTTATTTTTGGGGTCAATGGATAGATGATGACACCCAAATTTATGGATATATAGATTACTTAGGAGATAATGATTACTATAATTGGCAAATAGAATACGCTAATATGGATCTTGAAAACCTAGGAAGTGATCTAGCTAGCACTCAAGCATTTGTTACTTACTTAACTGACCCAACTGGCGAATTAGAAGTTAGGGCTTTGATGGGAACTGCTTATGATGCATTAGATGCAGTTGTCATGTTAATTGATGAAGATCTATATGATTTAGTTATGTCTGTAATGATGATGCAATTTACTGATTCAGGATTCGTTCTTGGAATGATGATGGAATCAGAAAGCCCATTAGGTAGATTTGAAGAGTTCTTACAACCTGAAAAAATTGTATTGTATGCTGATATGATATCTTCTTATCTAGGCGCAGCCTGGGGCACAATGGATCAAGCAGATTATGATAATATTAAAGCAGCTGCTTTAGGCTACTTAGATATTATGTTAACAGAAAAAGGTATGGATCCAGTGGATGAAGATTATTTATTAGCTAACATTGGAAATGCCATTGATAGATATCTAGGATATTTAGACTTAACAGTACCTTTAGTAGTCGGTAAAATAGATGGAATTGATTTAGAAAAAGCAGAAGCAATTATGCAAATTGCTTCAATGGACTTCTTTGATGGAACTAGTGAGATTGATATTGCAATTAAACTTACGCAAATATTAGATGTACTAGTTGATGATGATGAGATGTTCTTTGTTGATATATATCAATTTATTATTATGATTTATTTTGATGTAACAGAAGAATTTGATGCGGATCCACTTGTGGTTGGCCAAATCCAATTATTAGCGGGGCAATTCTTAGTTGAAACATTTGCTCTAGCAGATTTGATTAAAGACTTCAATCCAACCTATGTTAGTCCGGATGATATTCATACCATATTAGAGTTATTCGCAAATGTTCAATTTTTAGGTGAGTTATTCGATATGGGATTTGAACATATTAATGATTTGCCTGTAACAGTATATGAGGACTGGTTATTTGATGACTTCTTATATATGTTGCTTGACGAATCTAACCCAATAGAAGCAATTGCGATGTTTATGGATGTATTTGACTCAATTAATCCAGAAGAAACATACTTCATGTTAAGATCAATGGTTCAATATGCTTTAGGGTTAACAAAATTAAATGATTTTGCTGGTCTTCAAGAATGGGTAGGTAATCTAGAAACATTTGGATTTACTCAACCTGAACTAATTGGTTATGGGATTACTTTATTGAAACATGCCTTAACTGAAGCAACGATGGTTGATGATTGGCAACTAGTAGAGGAAGCTAGACTTTTAGCTATACTTGAGGAATGGGAAGCTGAAGCTCAGTTTAATATGAATCAACTAGATGCAATTGACGGAGTTATTGAAGCGAGTGCTTTAGCATTAGCCCCAGAATTCCAACAAACTGCTTTAGATTATTGGGAAGCATTCCTAGGACTTAACGATTTATTTAATCGATATATGACTGCTCAAGGTAATTTGGAAATGATGATTGGACCTAATGCGGTTGAAGAATTCAATGCAGCATTATTAGTGATATCTACAATCGACAATCCATCAGATTTAACTCAAATAGCAGCTGAAGCAGCGTTTGCTGCAGCATCTGCTGATTATCCAGATTATCAAGATGAAATTGATGAATTTAGAACACTATATTTCGAATACAATAATTTCTATATAAATGTATTCGTCCCACTAGATGATATAATTAGAGTAGAGACTACTGCGGTAGTATTCTGGGCATTATGTAATGATAATCTATCTATTTATAATACCTATATGGGTGATTACATGATGAGTTTAGACATGATGGCTAATTATCAAATGTTCATAGATGATTTATATGGAGAATTTGAAATTTACTTTATTATCCAAGATTTCCTTATGGATCCAGTATCAGAAACTATGACTGAATCAACAATAGGTATTATATTGGATGACATTCAAAATATGTTTGCGACTATGGCTCCGGATTCATTTGCTATGATTCCTAAACTAGTTGAAATGTTTACTAAATTTGATAGAGAACCAGATATGTATTATATGGATGATTATTACGATCCTTATGATCCTATGTATCCTGATAATCCAGAAGAATTCATGCCATTTGAAATACCATTCTCGGCAGAAGAAATTTATGGGTTATTCCAAGATGCTTCAATGTTCTTAGAACTTAGAGGAGAGTCTTTAAGCCCACAAGATATATTAGATTTAGAAGCATATATTACTCTAGTTATCACTACTTATGTAGATACAATGGATATGGATCCTGTAGATGCAGCTGATATGGTAATTATGATTAATGATGTGCTAATGAAATACATCGGTTTTGCTGATGTAGCATTAACAGAAGTAACTGATTTACTTGTAAGCTTAACTGTTCCTGAGATTCAATCTATTATGGATTTAATTACAGCGGTAGTTAATGGTGAAGGAAATCCTTTAGAATATATATTAAAAGGTTCTGGTATAATTGACCAAGTATTTGCTGATCCAAGTATAGATATTTACATTATTCTAGATATGTACCTTGAATTACATATGGATATTAATTATGATTTTAATTATGAACCAGCAGATTTAGTTGCATTACAAGATGCTTGGGGAGATTTCTTCGATGAAGCTTTCTTGCATATTGCTGTTGTAGCTGATTTAGATCCTATGGCTTTAGACCCATCAGTATTACATATGATATTTGAAGTTGAACAAATAGTTTCAAGTTTTGAAATGTTATTTGATTATCCAGAAGGTATACTTGAAGGAATTACGATAGGTTATTCACATGATGACTTTGTTGGGTTATGTTATGACATATTTGATGACGTAGACTCAATGACAGTTGAACAAAGAATTCTTGACTTGATGGATGTATTTGGTTTGAGTGAAGAAGAAACTTATTATGTAATTTTGAGTATTGGTTCATTGATTTATGAAATGAGTAGTATTCAATCTGTCCAAGATATTCAAAGAATTTATGAAGGTATTGCTATGTTAGGATTTGATAATGAAGCAATAGCTGAAATTGGAATGAACGCTGTTATGTTATTTGTTTATCCAAACTTGCTTTTAGATATGAATGTAACTGATCTTGAAGCTGAATTAGCTGATTATGAGATGTACCTTCAAGACTATTTAGATGACTATATGTTAAATGAAGCTGATATTCTTCAGGAAATCGGACTGTTTGATGACCCTGTACTTGAATTTGATTTAATAGCTTTATGGGAATCATTTGTAGCATACAAGACAGCCGAAGCGTTATTTAGTTATGTTAGTATGACGACATATGATCCTGATTGGGATTGGGATGTTTGGTATACTATGCAAGGATTTATTGATTCAGAAAATTTTAGTGAATTAGACAATCTTGCATATAATCAACCTGATGAAGTAAGATACATGTATTATCAAATGATTGACTTATACAATGAGTATTTAAGCGCAGAATATAACTACTCACAAATGTATATGAGTTTCAATATTACATATCCAGACTTAGAAACAATTTCTTACTCTGGATTAATGATTAACTTTATAGATGAACAAAATTGGCTAGATTATATATTACAAGGAATTTGCCAATCTGAAGATGATATTGCACATGTTGAAAATCTAATCCTTGATGCTGAAGCTGGAAATTGGTTGCTTAATGCAATTGATCAATTCTTAGGTGATCCAACAAATGTTGCTCTAACTGAAGATGTTCTAGTTATTCTGTTGGATGAAGCAGAAGGTCTTTTATATAACGTTGACCTAGAAAACATTCTAATGTTTGTTATGCAAATGGACGGTAAAGAACTATTTATGTTAAGTCCAGTTGAAATTTCGGAACAAATAATGAATGCAGGAGCAATTCTTAATTCAGTATTTAGTACAATTGATCTAACTGACCAATTAGTATTAGAGTTATTTGCTGATACAGTAATTGAAATAATTATTGAAAATACTACTGACCTTGTAGACCCATTAGAGATTGCCGCTTTCCAAGCTGCAGCTACATTGATATTGGATAACTACTTCACAGACTTCTTCGATGTTCCAGGATATATAGGTAATTTCTTATTATCATTTGATCCTGCTAAAACTCAAGCGGTCTTAGATCAAGTAGCATTACTTAACATGGAACCTACAGGCGATTCTGCAGTAGATGAATATATTCAAGTAATCGCTGTGTCAAATCTGATTACTATACTAGTTGGTGATGAATCATTAGATTATGGTAATTTAGCTGATTTAGGAATCGGATTTGTATTTGATGTTCAAGTATTAATGGGATTTGTTCCAGGAGAAACATCAGCTCAAGTATTATTAACTACTCTGTTTATGGTTGATCAAATCATCCTTGAAGCAGAAGCTGTTGGTATGATTGATGTAGATACTATTACACTTGATCAAATACTTGCTATTCAAGATCTTATGGAAGCTGTTGATACATTTGAAATGTATTTAAAAGCATCGTTAGGGTTTATGCCTTCGGTATAAGATGTAATAAAAATTTAATTAATTTGGAGCTATGATTTTATAGCTCCATTTTTTTTATGGTATAATATCTATTGGTGATAATATGATTGAATCTTTAGTTAATCCAAAAATTAAATACGCAATGAAATTGAAGCAAAAAAAATACCGAACTGAGTTCAGTCAATTTCTTGTGGAAGGAAGTCATTTAGTAGAGGAAGCAATTAAGTCTAATATGATTAGTGTTTTGTTTTCTACTCAAACAGAAATTTACCCAGATATTGAAACCTATCAAATCTCGGAACAAGTTATGCTAAAACTTTCTGACTTAAATTCTAGTCAAGGAGTTATAGCTATTTGTAATAAACCAGAGATTAGAGAATTGTCAGATAAACTATTAATCCTAGATAATATCCAAGACCCTGGTAATATGGGGACTTTAATTAGAACAGCTGCCGCTTTTGGGTTTAATACGATTATATCGGAAGAATCAGTAGACTTCTATAACGAAAAAGTTATAAGAAGTTCTCAAGGTGCTTTATTCTATGTTAATATTATAGATAAAGACATTATAAAGTTCATAAAAACCCATAATGAATACCATTATTTTGGTACCGATGTATTAATGGGAAAAGACATCCGCGATATTGATTTTAGTGATGAAAAAATTGCGGTTATCCTAGGTAATGAGGGCAATGGGGTTAGAGAGTCAATCAAAGAATTAGTTAACAATAATATTAATATTCCAATGATATCAACAGAATCATTAAATGTAGGTATCGCTGGAGGAATATTAATGTTTGAAGCATTTAAGGAGAAATAGAATTATGGAATATATTTATGAAGATAACAGAATCTATGCAAAACAAGATAACAATCTCTTGTTAGCCGAGGTAACTTTCCCAAATAGGGATGAAAAAAGAGTCAATCTTGACCACATATACGTTGATCAAAGTCTAAGAAAAGTTGGGATTGCAAAAGATTTGATGTTATTAGCTTATAACTACATAAAAGAGAAAAATCTTAAGATTATTGCTAAATGTCCTTATGCTATTACTTGGTTCAAAAAACACGAGGAATACCAAGATATCGTAATTAATGTTAAAACCAAGAAAAAACAGTAGTTTTTTCTTGTCATCCTTGACTTAGTATGCTATAATATTTCATGCATAAAGTATTATAGTGAGAGGGTCATCCCCTCTCTTTTTAATGCAAAGGAGTTGGAATAAATGGAAATAAAAAATCTTAAAGAAAAACTTAAAATATTCGTAGAAAATTTAGGTTACGAATTATATGATCTAGAATACAAAAAAAGAAATAAAAACAGTATTCTAACAGTCTATATTGACCGTGACGAAGGTATTAAATTAGAAGATTGTGTGGCTGTAACCAAGCAATTAAATCCTTACATAGACGAATTAGACCCCCTAGAAGGAGAATACTTCCTTGAAGTGTCTTCACCGGGAGCTGAAAAAGAGCTAAGGAATTTAGAAGGCATTAAAAAAGCCATCGGAAAGTTTGTTCATATCGAAACTGATGAACAAAAAATCGAAGGAGAATTAGCAGAATTTGATGAAAACGAAATAACTTTAAAAGTAAGAAATAAAATAGTTAAAATAAATTATAATGATGTTAATCTAATTAGATTAGCAATAAAATTTTAGGAGTAGGAAGATGATTAGTAAAGAATTTTTTAAAGCATTAGAAGTTTTAGCTACAGAAAGAGAAATTGAAAAAGAGAAAGTGCTAGAAATTTTTGGAAGAGGTTTAATTAATGCTTACAAAAAAGCCTATGATGGAAAAACTAACGCAGAAGTAGTATTTAACGAAGATAAAGCGGAAATATTACTAGTTGCTAAATCATTGGTTGTAGCGGAAATTAGTCCCGAAGCCGAAACTGGAACTCAAATTTTATTGGCTGATGCAAAATTAGTTAAAAAAACAGCCAGAATCGGAGATGTAATTGAACAAAAAATTACACCGAAGAATTTTGGTAGATTAGCAGCTTCAAGCGCTAAACAAATTTTAACACAAGGATTAAAACAATTAGAAAGAGAAAGAAACTTTGAAATCTTTACTGAAAAATGTGGAGATATGCTTATTGCGGAAGTTGTTAGAATCAATGATGATTTCGTAACGTTAAATCTTGGTCATGATACTGAAACATCAATACCAGCCAAAGACTTGTTAAAAGAGGACGTATTTATTGGAAATCAATTAAGAGTTTTTGTAACTAAGGTTGAAGAAACTACTAAAGGACCAAAAGTTTATGTTTCAAGAACTGATAGAAACCTTGTTAAGAGACTTATGGAAAATGCAATCCCAGAATTACAAACAGGTGTTATAGAAATTAAAGGACTTGCTAGAGATGCTGGAGATAGATGTAAAGTTTGTGTTTCTACCAACAATGCAGAGGTTGATCCTGTAGGAGCTTGTTTAGGTAGAAATGGTTCAAGAATTAAAGACGTAATCGATAATCTTAATGGAGAAAAAATAGATATCTACAAATATAGTGATGATCCTAAAGAATTAGTATCAAATTCACTTCAACCAGCGAGAACTATTATGGTTCAAATTAATGAAATGTTAAAATCAGCTACAGTTGTTGTACCTGATGACCAATTATCACTAGCAATTGGTAAAAAAGGACAAAATGCAAGATTAGCTGTACAATCTTGTGGTTGGAAAATTGATATCAAATCAGAATCAGACGCTAAAATACAAGATATAGAAATAGAGGAATAAGTCGATGGGAGTCAAAAAGGTTCCGATGAGAAAATGCATTGTCACTAATGAAAGATTTGAAAAGAAATCATTATTAAGAGTTGTAAAAACTCCTGAAGGAAATGTAATTTTTGACAAAACAGGTAAAGCAAATGGTAGAGGAGCTTATGTTTCTAAAACAAAAGCGGCTATTGAAAAAGCTAAAAAAACTAAAGTTTTAAATCGACATTTAGAAATAGAAATACCAGAATCAATCTATGAAGACTTAATTAATGAGTTAGACAATGATTAGAAATCGAGTGCTTCAGAATTTAGGCCTATGCAAAAAAGCTAAAAAATTAGTTAGCGGCGAAGAATTTGTTTTGGAACAAATCAAATCAAACAAAGCCTATATAGTTTTCTTAGCGAATGATGCTGGTAAAAATACTACAAAAAGAATAACAGATAAATCAAGTTTTTATGAAGTAAGACTTAGTACTGATTTTTCTACCGATGAGCTTAATAAAGCCATAGGTACTGAAAATAGAAAGGTAATAGCGATTACAGATAAAAACTTCTCTAAAATGGTAATTAATCAACTAGAAAAATAGAAAGAGGTGATTGGATGGCAAAATACATACCTAACAAAAAGAAAAGCAATAAAAGACCCAATCAAAAAAACAGAAATCAAACAAATCAGGTGAAGAAGGTTATTCCGGTACCAAAGAAGGAACAAAACTTTAAGAAGATTGTTACTTTTAGTAAAGGAATGAGTGTAATGGACCTAGCAACTGATATGAGAAAACCAGTCGCAGAAATCATTAAGAAATTAATGTTTATGAGAATAATGTCTTCTCAAACACAAGAAATCAGTCGTGAAAATGCTGAATTATTAGCTATGGAATTCGCTTATGAGTTCCAAGACGAGGTTATTACAGACCAATCAAGATTTGAAGAAATCGAAGAAGCGGATAATCCTAAAGACTTAATCGGGAGACCAGCCGTTGTAACAATTATGGGTCATGTTGACCATGGGAAAACAACACTTCTAGATAATATTAGAAATGCAAGAGTAGTAGCTACTGAAGCAGGTGGAATTACTCAACACATTGGTGCTTACCAAGTTGTAAGAAATGATAAAGCAATTACTTTTATCGACACACCTGGACATGCTGCATTTACTGAAATGCGCGCAAGGGGAGCTAGGATTACTGATATAGTTGTTTTAGTTGTTGCTGCCGATGATGGTGTAATGCCTCAAACTAGAGAAGCAATTGACCACGCTAAAGCGTCTAAATGTGCAATAATAGTTGCGGTTAATAAAATGGATAAAGTTGGCGCTAATCCTGACAGAGTTAAACAAGAATTAGCTGACCTTGATATACTTCCAGATGATTGGGGTGGAGAAATTCCATTCTGTAATATATCAGCCTTAAAAGGCACGGGAATTACAGAACTATTAGACACTATTCAATTAGTAGCTGAAATGTTAGAACTTAAAGCTAATCCAAACAGAAAAGCAGTAGGTACAGTAATTGAAGCTAAACTTGATAGAGGAAAAGGTCCAGTAGCGACAATCTTAGTAAACAATGGTACACTAAGAGAAACAGATACATTTGTTGTTGGAGCTACCTATGGTAAGATAAGAAGAATGACAGATGATCTTGGAAACAGAATAATAGAAGCTATACCTGGTTCTGCGGTAGAAATTACTGGTTTATCAGATGTTCCTAAAGCCGGAGATTCATTTAAAGTATTTAAAGATGAAAAAATGGTTAAAGAACTAGCTGAACAAAGAAAAATTCGTATTTTTGATGAAAAACATGCAGATAAACCAAGTTTAACTTTAGAAGAGTTCTTCAAAAAGCAAGAAGGAAATCTAAAAGAATTGAAATTAATCATCAAAGCAGATGTTCAAGGATCTATTGAAGCATTCAAAGGGTCAATAAACAAGATATCTGTAGAAGGTGCTACTATTGAAATAGTTAGAACTGGAGTTGGAGCTATTACTGATACTGACGTATTACTAGCAGAAGCTTCACAGGCAATTATCATTGGATTTGGAGTTGGTTCGCCAGCTACAGTTAGAGATTTAGCAAAGTCAAAAGGTATTGAAATTAGAAACTATCGTGTAATTTATGAAGCCCTAGATGATATTGAAGCAGCTATGAAAGGTATGCTTGATCCAGTATATGAACAAAAAATTATTGGAGAAGTTGAAGTTAGAGAAACATACAGCGTTAGCCGCATTGGTACAATTGCGGGTTGTATGGTAACTAGTGGAGTAGCTCAAAGAACTGGTCTAGTTAAATTAGTAAGAAATGGAATCATCGTATTTGAAGGAAAAATCTCTTCATTAAAAAGATTCAAAGATGATGTTAAAGAAGTAAGAGCAGGATTTGAATGTGGAATTACACTTGAAAATTATAATGACGTTAAAGTTGGAGATATAATCGAAATTTCAACAATGAAAGAGGTGTAAGCATGGCAAATGTTAGACATTTGGAAACTAATGTTCAAAGAGTTGTAACAGAAATTATCCGCAACGAAGTAAAGGATGATTTAGGCTTTTTAACAGTAACCGGTGTGAAAATTACTAACGAATTATCATTTATGTTTGTTTACTACACAGTTTATGGTACCGAGAAAGATTTGCAACATTCTCAAGAAGCTTTACAAAGAGCTAATGGCTTTATTAAAAATCAAATAGCTCATAGAGTAAAAATGAGAAAAGTTCCAGAACTGGTATTTAAACTTGATGAATCTTATCAAAATGGTAAACACATAGATGATTTAATTAAATCAATAAAGTAAAAACTTCAGAAATGAAGTTTTTTCTTTTTAATTGCAAGTATATGTGGCATTTGTTATAATTTGTATAGTATGAATGAGATAATAAGAAATAAACTTAGAAAGTTACCAGAAAAACCAGGAACTTACCAGATGTTAGATGGTTCCGGTAAAATTATATATGTAGGAAAAGCTAAGAACTTAAAGAAACGTGTAAGTTCTTATTTTGCTGGTGTTCACGACGCTAAGACCACAAGACTTGTTAGTGAAATAATTGACTTAAGATATATAATAACTAACTCAGAGAAAGAAGCTTACTTACTAGAGATAACTCAAATCAAAAAACACATACCTAAATACAATATCCAATTTACTGGAGATAACAGTTATCCATACATAGAAATAACAAATCATAAGTATCCAAGACTTAAGATTTCTAGAAATGTTAAAAAAAACAAAAACAACTGTTTTGGGCCATTTCCTGATGCTAAATCCGCTAATCAAACCCTTAAAGTTCTTAATGCTATCTTCCCATTTAGAAAATGTGAAAGATTGCCAAAAGAGTTGTGTCTATACTATTATATAAATCAATGTTTGGGACCTTGCGTCTATCCAGTAGAACCTATAGTTTACAAAAAAATGGTTAAATCAGTAAGAAGATTTATGTCCGGTAATACCAAGGAATTTATTGATGATTATAAAGCTAAAATGAAACAACATTCAAAGAACTTAGAATTCGAAAAAGCAAATGAGTATAAGAGTTTAATTAATTCAATCAAAAGAACTACCGAACGCCAACAGGTTATTTTTCCAGATAATAAAGATCGAGACATAATAAGCTTTCTTACCTATGACAATTATGTTTCAGTAAATATATTATTTATGAGACAAGGAAGGATTTTATTTTCAAAGTCTAAAATAATATCATATTATCTAAACCCTGAAGAAGTGTTAATTACTTATTTAGCACGATTCTACGAAAAAAATATTAAACCTGATGAAATATTATTGCCACACGGACATGACTATGAGATATTCAAAGAAATCATCGGAGATATAATACATGTTCCTCAAAGAGGTAGAAAATTTAAGTTAATTGAAATGGCAGAAAAGAATGCCCGAGAATACCTAGATAACAATTTGAGTACTTATTTAAATAAAGAAAACAAAACTATAATGGCATTAGATGATTTACAGAATACTCTAGGCATTAATTCAATAAAAAGAATAGATGCTTTTGATAATTCAAATACTTCAGGTACTGATTTAGTATCGGCCATGGTAGTTTTCATTAATGGTATACCTGAAAAAAATCTATACCGAAAATATAAAATTAAAACTGTAACAAATGGTGATGATTATCATATGATGCAGGAAGTTCTTTATCGAAGATATCAAAATATGTTGGTAGAGGACTTAGATCGTCCAGACCTAATTATCGTAGATGGAGGAATTCATCAATTACGTGCAGGCAAAGAAGTGCTTGCTCAATTGAATTTGAGTATTCCAATAATTGGTTTAAAAAAGGATTCATCACACAAAACTAATTCTATTATTACCTGGGATGAAAATGAAATAGATCTAAACAAAAGAAGTAACACCTATTCGTTACTCTATAACATTCAAGAAGAAGTACATCGATTTGCGATTAGTTTTCATAGAAAAGTTGCAGGAAAATCAATATATGCTTCAATTTTAGATACAATACCTAAGGTTGGGAAGGTAACTAAAGATAAATTATTAAAAAAATATAAAAATTTAAATAACATAAAAAAAGCCCCAAGAGAAGACCTTAGAGACTTGGGAATATCCAATGAAGCCATAGATAATATCTACTTGGCATTAAAAGATATTAACACAAAATAAAATTATGTTATAATACTATTGGTGATTAAATGGAAAGCAAAGTCTGCGGAATTTTACATGGAGTTATAGATGATAAGAGAATTATCGCTATAAAATCAAAAAAGAAAGTTAATTTCTATTATATGAGTAAGGGAATGTTTAAGAATTTCATGATGTATTTTACACCAGAAATTTATGTTTTTCTTACTGTATCTACAAGTAAACGGGTTCATAAAGGGTATTTAGTGCAAAATGTGATTAGCATTGAAAAAGTACTTTCGCCTAAAAAAAATGTTCCCAAAGTATATTATGATATATCTATAATTAAATCAGGTGTTAAGCGTATTGTTAATAAAAAATGTAATAAACTATTTATTGATTTTGAAATGAGTATGCCACCTTATTCAGATTATAAAAACTTTGTATCTGAAATTATTCAAGTTGGTTATATTCTAACTGATAACGAAGGCCATGAAATTGAGAGATATCGTAATTACGTCAAGCCAAAAATATATCCGGTTATTTCTTTAAGAACGATTAAGTTTTTACATGTTATGCAAGCGGATATTGATACTGGGATTGAATATATTGAGTTATACAGTAAACTAAAGAAAATTAAACATGATTATAACCCAATGGTATTTGTTTGGGGAAAGAATGACCAATTAGAATTAAATAAACTTAATAAACTACACAAACTTAATAACTTTACAAAAACGATGCAGTTTATGGATTTATTGAATTTACATAAAATCTATTTTGGTTTAAAAAATGATCTTGGACTATTCAATGCATTTAACATGTATTCTGATGTTGATTTAAGCAAACAAAAACATGATGCGTTTGAAGATGCATTGGTTACAAAACAAATTTTTGATTCGTTCAAATTAACCTGTAATAACAAATTAACAATAGTTGTTTCAAAAAAATAAAAGGTGGAAAAAAAATTCCACCTTTTTTTTATAGCACCATGATTACTGGCATAATCATTGGATTTCTTTTAGTTTGTTTGTTAACGTATAATTTTAGTGCTTTTGAAACTTCAATTTTCATCCCGTTGATATTGATTTTTTTTTCAGGGTTTAAAAATCTATCACAGGTCTTTATCACAATCTCTTGCATATCCTTAACCATTGTTAAATGGTCTTTAATATAGATAAAGCCTTTGCTAATGATGTTTGGTGTGCAACTTATTTCACGTCTTTTTTCACTAATTGTTATAATAACTGATAGTAATCCATCTTCAGATAATTCTCTTCTATCTTTAATGACAAGAGTACCGACTTCACCGATGGATTCGCTATCTACGTAGATATCAGAAGTTTTAACTTTACCTTTAATATAAGCTTTTTCCTCGTTAATTGCTAAAACATCACCGTTTTCCATAATAAATGTATTTTCTCTTGGGATACCTGTATCAACACCTAGCTCAGAATGTATTTTAAGCATACGGTATTCACCATGAATTGGCATAAAATATTTTGGCTTCATAAGTTTTAACATTAATTTTAATTCGTTTTGCCCACCATGGCCTGATGCATGTACGTCAGCAAATGGTGATTGAGTGATTACTTTAGCTCCACGTTTATACAACATATTGATGGTCCTATTTACTGATTCAAGATTTCCAGGAATTGGAGATGAGGAAAGAATAACGGTATCACCAGAAATTAATGATATTTGTTTATGAGTTCCAGCTGCAATTCTTGTTAGAGCTGCTAAAGGTTCTCCTTGAGATCCTGTACATATAATTGTTATTTTTGAGTTACCAATTTTTGTGTTATGTCTAGCATATATAAAAGTTCCCTTTGGTGCTTTGATATATCCTAATTTAGCACCAACGTCGATATTTCTTATCATACTTCTACCAAAAACAGCTATTTTTCTTCCGGTAAGAATAGATGCTTCCACTATTTGTTGAATTCGATGAATGTTTGATGCGAAAGTGGAAATTATAACTCGTCCTTCAATGGACTCAAACATATTCTTAATTGTTTCTGCAACAACTTTTTCAGATGTAGTGAATCCATCTAGTTCGCTGTTTGTTGAATCAGACAATAGGCAAATAACACCTTCTTGTCCAATTTCAGCCATTTTATGATAATTGGTATCATTTCCTTTTGGTGAGAAATCAAACTTAAAATCACCGGTATGAACAACTGTTCCTGTCGGGGTTGTAATTTTAACTCCAAACGAATCGGGAATTGAGTGATTGGTTCTGAAAAAAGTTACTTTAAAATTATTGAATTCAATAATATCATCTTCGTGATATTCTTTAAGATTAACCGGGAAATTGGTTTTTTCATCTAGCTTATTTTTTATCAAACCATAACTTAAACCTGATGCATATATAACTGGAATATTTACTTGTTTAACAAGAAATGGTATGCCACCAATATGATCTTCATGACCATGACTAATAAACAAACCTTTGATTTTTTCTTGGTTATCTATTAAATACTGATAATCAGGTAAAACATAATCTATTCCCATCAAATATTCGTCAGGAAATTTAAGTCCCGAGTCAACTATAATTATTTCATTTTGGTATTGGACACAGTACATATTCTTACCGACTTCTCCAAGACCTCCTAAAGCAAAAATCAAAATTTCTTTTGCCTTTATATCTATATTATCCATTTTTGATCCTTTCAAAAACTTATTGAATTTTCTGTTGTTATAATTATATCGTATATTTAGTCGATATGCAATTAAATGCACGCAAATAGAAAAAACTTATATAATCTTTATAAGATTTTACAAAAATGTTATAATTGTACAAAAGGAGGGATACATTATGATAGCAAAAATACTAGTTGACATAAAAGCTAAAAATGTAGATAAAACCTACGATTACATTATCCCTTCAGAATACACAGAGATTTTAGAAATTGGCGCAAGAGTAATTGTGCCATTTGGTAAAAGACAAGTTATGGGTTTTTGCTTGGAAATTGCGGAAGTTAGCGAATACAAAAAAGCATTAAAGCCAATTGAGAGAATTATTGATATGGAATCATATCTAACTGAAGAGTTAATTGAATTAGCTAGAAAAATCAGAGATGAAACAAGTTCTATGCTCATCAAGATTCTTGAAACTATGTTACCTGCCGCTTTAAAAGTTGTATATAAACCTAAAATAAAATTGTTAAATCCAGAAGCAATTCAAAATGACTTAAAAACCGTATTTCAATTTTCAGATGAAGTGCTTTTAGAAAGTGTATCAACTGATTATTATAAGACAATTCAGAAGGAAATTAAAAAGCAGAATATCAAACAAATATATGATATTAAACAAAGAAATAAATCTTTAGCTTATAAATATGTAACCTTAACAAAAAAATCTGAAGGCAAATTAACAGATAAACAAAAATCAGTTATAGAATATCTAAAGAAACGATCAAACGAAACAGATAATCAAAGAAATTTGCTTGCTAGTTTAAAGATAACCAGTTCGGTTGTCAATTCTCTAGAAAAAAAAGGTTTTGTTAATGTATATTACAAAGAAGTCTATCGAGCTATTGAGTCATTATACAAGTTTGAACATAAGGACATTGTCCTAAACGACGAACAACAAGATGCGTATAATAAAATATCTGACAAATTAGGAGAAAACCATACTTTCTTACTTCATGGAGTAACTGGGTCTGGCAAGACGGAGATATATTTAAAAGTCATTGAAACTGTAAGAAATCAAAATAAATCTGTGATATTTTTAGTTCCTGAGATTTCACTTACACCAATGATGATGACCAGATTCAAAGCTGAATTCGGTGATGATGTAGCAATGCTACACTCAGGGTTATCAACATTAGAAAAATATGATGAGTGGCGAAGAATTGTTAAAGGGCAAGCTAAAATAGTTATAGGAGCTAGAAGTGCTTGTTTTGCTCCTGTAAAAGATTTAGGTCTTGTAGTAGTAGATGAGTGTCATGAATCAACCTATAAACAGGATAATCAACCAAGCTATTACGCAATAGATATATTACAAAAACGTTCAGTCTATCATAACTCAGTAATAATATTGGGTTCAGCTACCCCAAATATTGATTCTTATGCAAGAAATATTAGAGGTTACTATGAACTTTTAAGTTTAGAAAAAAGAGCTCTTAATGCTAAGATGCCATTAATTGAAGTCTGTGATATGAAAAAAGAATTTATTTCTGGTAACAGTTCTAGTTTTTCAGTAAAACTTCAGGATGAAATTAAAGAACGATTATCTAAACAGGAACAGATAATTCTACTAATAAATCGTAGAGGTCATTCTAACTTTGTTATCTGCAGAAATTGTGGGTATGTATTCAGTTGTCCTAATTGTGATATTTCTTTAACCTATCATGAGTATTCACATTCATTAAAATGTCATTATTGTGGCCATGATGAGAAGATTCCTAAAAAATGTTCAAGATGTGAATCTGAAGATCTAAGATATATGGGAAGCGGAACACAGAAGATTGAAAACGAATTGCACGTTTTGTATCCTAACGCTAATATCGTAAGAATGGATAATGATACCACAAGAAGAAAAAACGCTCACGAAAGATTATTACATGAATTTGAAAACAAAGGCGATATATTATTAGGTACACAAATGATAGCGAAAGGATTAGATTTTCCTAGAGTAACTCTTGTGGGGATAATACAAGCTGATAATAATCTATATGTACCAGATTTCAGAGCGCCTGAAAAAACATTTCAGTTGATCATGCAAGTATCTGGACGTGCAGGTAGAAGAGAGTTAGCTGGCAAAGTAATAATTCAAGCTTTTAACCCTGAACACTATGCAATTAAATATGCTTGTAATAACGATTATTTAGGGTTCTATCATCACGAGATGAATATTAGGAGACTAGCTAGATATTCCCCTTTCTACTATATTATTGAACTAAAAGTTTTAGGCGCTAATATGAGAGACGTATTTTACAATGGGATAGAAGTTGTAAAATACTTAAAACGAAATATAAATAACAAAGCAATTGTTTTAGGACCTGCAATACCGGTCGTAAAGAGAATTAAAAATAGGTATAGTTGTGAAATTATGATTAAGTATCGCGAACTGGGTAACTTAAACGAAACCTTACATGAAATAATGGCAAATTATCAATTGAATGATAACTTCATATCAATTGATAGATTTCCAAACGTAGGATAGGTGATGGAATGAAAGTATGTTTTATGGGTAGCATGAATTTTGCGGTCCCAATTTTGGAAGGTTTAGATAAAAAATATGAAGTAGTTATGGTTGTTACTCAACCGGATAAACCAGTCGGCAGAAAAAGGATTTTAACTGGAACAGCAGTTAAAGTTAAAGCCTTAGAACTTGGATTACCGGTTTTTCAGCCAGCAAACATAAAGAATGATAATCAACCAATTTTAGATTTAGATCTAGATTATATTATTGTAGCTGCTTACGGGCAAATGATTCCTGAAATTGTTTTGTCTCATGCTAGAAAAAGAGCGATTAATGTGCACGCATCTCTTTTACCTAAATATAGAGGCGGTTCACCTATGCACCGCGCAATTCAATACGGTGATGCAGATACTGGTATCTCAGTTATGTATATGGCAATGAAGATGGATGCGGGTGATATTTTATCGCAAAAATCAATACCAATTTTAGCAGATGATAATGTAGGAACTATTGAATCTAAATTAGGTAAAATTGGTAATGAGTTATTATTGGAAACATTGAATAATATTGAACAGATTGTTCCAGTAAAACAAGATACTAACCTAGTTACTTTTGCTAGAAATATAAAGCCAGAAGAAGAGAGGATTTCTTTTCAAAAATCAGCTATTGATATTAACAATCATGTCAGAGGATTTTATCCTTGGCCACTAACGTTTTGCACCATAGAAAACAATAAAATCAAATTGTTTGATGTCTCTTATATTGATGAGGACATTTCAACTAAACCGGGAGAAATTGTAAAAATAGATAAGTTAGGAGTATATGTTCAAACTGTTAAAGGATTAATAGTTTTAAAAGAAGTTCAGTTACAAGGTAAGAAAAGAATGAATATTTCTGATTTTATGAACGGATTAGGAAAGACTCTATTAAAGCTAGGCAACAGATTCGATTAAACAAAAATTTGCATAAACTAGCCAAATAATGTGGTATAATAATATATTAGAGAACTTTTTATATATATATAAAAAAGGAGTAAAAAAGTATGAATAGAGACAAAAATTTGTTTTCAAGAGACGAAATGTTAGAAATGAACATTGAAACTCTAAAAAAAAGAGGCGTTACGCTTGATGATATAGCGAAAATAGCGTTTAGACAACAATCAAAATGGAATAAAAATATTTCATACCAAGAATGTTTTGATTCTGTGGAAAAAATCCTTTCATTAAGAGATGTTTTTCATATTCTTCAGCTTGGAGCTGAAATTGATAGATTAACAGAAGTTAAAGCTTTTGAGGGTCCAATTCAAGAAATTTTATCTAGTGATTTAGGTATGTTTGGAATTGATGAGTTATTTGGACTTGAATTAGCAGGTATGTATGGAACTATTGGAAAAACTAATTTTGGTGATATTGATGTTAATAAACCAGGAATAGTTAATGAATTGAATGAATATGGTAAAGGTGGTCAACCTGCATGTCATACATTTTTAGATGATATTGTTGGAGCTATAGCAGCTGCAGCATCTACTAGGGTGGCTCAAATTGAAAATGAGTTAGAAGCAAAAAAAGACCCAACAATAATAGACCAACCTAAACTATTTTAAAACTATTTAAAAAATAAAGTAATAGGAGGTGATTTGATGGATAAACGTGAGAAAACGTTAGATGAATTTTTTAAAAAAAATGATCCCGCTGCGAAGCGAAAAGAAGATAAAGAAAAAATAAACAAAAAAATTGATGACTATTTTGAAAACGTATCTGTCGAAAAAGCCCCAAAGAAAAAAAGTTTTTTAGATAAAGCTATTGAGTTTTTTAGAATTTCTTCATTTAAGAGTAACTTTGATGAGAACAAAGTTGCGGTAAATGTTAAACAAAAACAAGTTGAAGGAAAAAATAGAATAGCGAAGTTTTATCAAAGAGTAAAACAAGTCTTCATTAATAAGTTTAGCTTTGAAGCTGGAGTTGATATTTTAGATGAAACTCAAGTTCTATATCGAAGAAATCTAGTAATTAGAAATATTACTTGGGTTACCAATATAGTATTTTTGTTGTTTACTTTGATAGGTTCTGAAGGTGGGGAATTATCTCTTAACTTAATAGTTGCCCTAATCTTGGCTTTAATTATGTTTTTAGTTTCTCAATCAATAAGAAAAGTTATCTCCGAAAAACCGACCACTTTACAGAAACAACAAATGGGGGAATACATATCTGGAGTTTACATTCTACTAATGGCTGTAGCGGTTTATTTAAAACTGAGATTTGCTGTTGGGGATATAACTACAGGTGGATTTTTCTCAATTACTCAAGCTGGATATGCATTAATTTACTTTGCTTTAGTTGTTATTGCTTTGTATCAAGACTCTAAACTCCTATCTGTAGTGTTTAGAGTAACGATAGTAGTAATGACTATAATCCATTTAGTTGTTCTATATCCTGTATATGAATACGCAACTAATTTCATTACTTTATGGGAATATGTTAAGGGACCAATACTTACAGATATTTTCTTGAGAACGCTAGTATTAGCGGTATTTATGATTGCATTATATTCTAATGCAAAAATATCTGAAGATATGAATAACAAGCGTAAAGAAGAACTGATAAAAAGACGTGCTATGGAAAAAGACTTCAAAGCAGTTGTATCAGATGTTTTTGATGTTATTAGTGTTTATAAACAACGTGGAGATGACCAGGTAGAGAAGAACTTGGAAGAATCATCAAAAAGAGTAGCTGAAATGTCAGGTAAACTAGGTAATTTCCTTGGATATTCATCTAAGCTTTGCCAGGAGTTGTATGATTTTTCAACAATTCATATTGAGAAAAAAGACTTGCTTACTCTAGAAAACTATGGTGATAAAGACCAACTTGACGAAAAAGACTTCCGTAAAATTAGAGAAAAAACAATTATCGGGTCGGTAATTATTAAAAGATTACAATTAGAGAAAAAAGGCGAAGATATTGTTCGAGCACATTTTGAAAAAACCGCATCAAAAGATTTTATTAAAGAAATGAATGGTGTGCAAAACAATCGAGAATCTCAAGTAATTTTGTTATGTGAAATATATGAGATACTTAGACAACCAAGAAACTACAAAAGAGAATTAAAACATCAAAGAGCAATTGATTTAATTCAATTAGAATTTTATCCTTACTTTGATCCTCAAATAGTAGATAGATTCGTTAAATATAGCGATGATTTTGAAGCGATATATTATCGATTAGTATAAAAAGGTAGGAGCGCATAATATGTATAGATTTTTTACATCAGAGTCCGTAACTGAAGGACATCCAGATAAAATATGTGACCAAATTTCAGATTCAATTTTGGACGCAATTTTAACTAAAGACAAAGAAGCAAGAGTTGCTTGTGAAACACTTGTATCTACAGGCTTAGTTTTGGTAACTGGTGAGGTTACTACTCAAACTTATGTAGATATTCAAAGAATTGCTAGAGATACAGTGGCGAGTATAGGTTATGATCGTGGTAAATACGGTTTTGATGCTGAAAACTTGTCTGTTTTAGTTTGTATTAACGAACAATCACCTGATATTGCAATGGGTGTAGATGAACATAGTAAAAAAGAACAAGGTGCCGGTGATCAAGGTATGATGTTTGGATATGCTATCGATACTACTGAAAGTTACATGCCAATTACACATTTCTATGCTAATAAATTAGCTAGAAAATTATCGGCTGTTCGAAAAGACGGAACTTTGAAATACCTAAGACCAGATGGTAAAACTCAGGTAACTGCTGAATTTAAAGAAAACGGTGATTTTAAAAGATTTGATAACATCTTAATATCAAGTCAACATTCACCTGATGTTACACAAGAACAAATAAGGGAAGATATAATTAAGTATGTAATTAATGATATAGTTCCTAAAGAATATATGGATGATTTAACAACTATACAAATCAACCCTACAGGTAGATTTGTTAAAGGTGGACCTGCGGGAGACTCAGGATTAACTGGAAGAAAAATTATTGTTGATACCTATGGAGGTAGAGCTCATCATGGTGGAGGAGCGTTTTCAGGTAAAGATCCATCAAAAGTAGATAGATCAGCTGCCTATGCAACTAGATATATTGCTAAGAATTTAGTAGCTGCTGGATTAGCTTCGGAAATAGAAGTTCAAGTATCTTATGCTATTGGAGTTTCTAAACCTACTAGTATTGGTATAGATACATTTGGAACCAATAAGATTCCTGAAGATAAAATTGTTGATATAATCAATAAACACTTTGATTTAAGACCAAAAGCAATCATTGAAATGCTTGATTTAAAAAGACCAATCTATAAACAAACATCGACATATGGTCACTTTGGAAGAACAGATTTAGATTTACCTTGGGAAAAACTTGATAAAGTTGATATGCTTAAAAAGTATCTTGAAAAGGATGTGATTTAAATGTTCCTTAGTTTCTTTAATACTGCAGCGTTTGAGATTATATTGCTTTTTGTAGTTTTGGTTGTTATTGTAATTGTTGCTTCAGTATTTTTTACCAGAGATTTAAAAAGAGAATTTAAACAAGTGTTTAAGATAAGATCAAAATTCCATATTGAAATTAGAAAAATCGTAAATTTAATATATAAAATATTTAATTCAAATATCTTAGAGCCATTTACCAAAGTAGTAATAAAAAACCTTCCTCATGAAGAGAAGAAGATTTTGTTAAAAAACATTGATATTGTGTTCTCTGAAATAAATGTTGAAGATATAGAAAACAAGTACATAGTTGAAACCTATGAAAATCTTCAAAAACTTAGAAGAGTAAGAGATGCTAGAATAATAGTCTATAATCACAAAATTGAAACTTTTCCGTTTTCCATATATGCAAAAATAATGAAAATGTCTAAGTTTGAACTATATACAGATAAAGAATAAGAGGAAAACCTCTTATTTTTTATCTTTTAGAGATTTTAATTATATACGGACTTTGTTCTTTATTTAGAATTTGATATTTCATTACGTCAAAATTTTCATGTAAATTAGAAACAAAATCTGTGATTGCATTGCTTTCATATAAATCATGTAAATAAATAACTATTACTATAATGCCTTTAGAATTCATCATTTCTATAGCTTTTTCTAATGAGTTAATTACAATTCTTGCGTTGGTTTTTATATCATGGTTACCACTAGGTAGATAGCCAAGATTATAAATGGCTAAATCAAATTTTTCACTAACAAATATATCAAATAAATCATGAGATTCCTTTAATACAGAGACATTATTAATTTTGTTTTCTTCAAGCAGTTTTAAAGTGTTACTAATCGCTTCATTTTGAATATCAAATGCGTAAACTTTTTTAGCTTTCTTAGCTAAAAATAAGGTATCATGTCCATTTCCACAAGTCATATCAATCGCAATATTAGGTTCTTTAAATTCATCTAGTATTTTATGAGATAATTCTACAATGCTAATCATTTTTTATCTCCTTTTATTACTTGATTCCTAAAGTTAACTCTTGCAGTACCATAAACCCCGAGAACAATCATAACAGCACCAACAATGTGATACCAATAAATGGTTTCATTTAAAAAAATATATCCCGCAATTACAGCTACTATTGTAGAAAGATTTGCGTAGATACTAGACACATGGGCAGGTAATTTGCTTAATGCGTAATTAACTAGGAAAAATCCGCCAATAGAAGCTACTATTCCTAGATATAGAATTGCGGCAATAAACTCAGGATGATTTATACTACCGATAAATGCACCGAGGTCATTATTAATTAGTAACTGGAATAAATAGATTAAATTGAAAACAACAGCTCCAGCTAACATCATAAAATAGGTTAGTTCATAGGGCTTCAATTTCTTTGAAGCACTTCGAGAAGCGATATTGAATAAAGCGGCTGATATAACTGCAAAGAATAGTAAAACAAAACCAAAGAAGGTAGAACCAGTGTTGTCATTTGGTTTAAACACTTGGATTAAGAGAATACCAGAAAAAGATAGCAAAATGAATAATATTTGTGCTTTTTTTGGTCTTTCATTCAAGATAAAACTAGATAATATAGTTACGAAGATAGGAATCAGTGCAATCATCATTCCGGCCTCGGAACTATTGATTTTGTCTAGTCCATAGGTTTCGAAAATGAAATAGAGAATTGGTTGAAAGAATGCGACTAGAAATAGTGGAAGCAAGAACTTTTTATCAAATCTTATTTTAATTACTTTTGTTAGTCTTAGAACTTCAAAAATAATAAATGCGATTAAAAATCTGTAGGCTATTACACCCATAGGACTTACATAGTCCAAAGCAACCTTTGAAAACATAAACGAAAATCCAAAAATCAAAGAAAATAATATTCCAGCTATATGAGCTTTTTTATTCATAACTGTCACCTTTGCTTCCTTGGAATGAGTTTCTAGAACGCATTAATTTATCTATTTCATTGGCTACTACTAGTTTCTTTAATGACCATAAAGGCTCAATTAATTCATCTCTAGGAGCGTCACCTGTTACTCTGTGAATGATTATTGATTCATCTAGGATTTCAATTTGATCTGTGGTGATATTAACATACTCTTCTAGGGTTAATATTCTATAAGGATTATTTTTATAATAGTGCGCCAATTCAGTATTTTTTTGAATAAATAACATATGAATTTTCACACCTTGTATATCCATTTTATTAAGAAATCTGGCTGTTTCTAACATTTCTTCTTTACTTTCATTAGGTAAACCATTAATTATATGAACTACAACATTAATGTTTCTTTTTCTTAGTAATTCACAGGCGTCTATAAAACATTTCAAGTCATGACCACGATTGATAAATTTAAGTGATTTTTCATGAATTGATTGTAGACCTAATTCAACGGTTAAGTAGGTTCTTTGATTTAAGTCCGATAGATATTCTATGATTTCTTCGGACAAACAATCTGGTCTTGTTGCTATGCTTAGTCCGACTATATCTTTATCTAGTTTTAAGGCAGCTTCAAATAAATTCTTAAGTTTGTCTAGACTACCGTAAGTGTTGGTGTTAGCTTGAAAGTAAGCGATATATTTTGCTTCTTTCCATTTGTTTTTCATTATATTTTGTATTTCTATAAATTGTTCATTTAGTGAATGTTGCTTGTTACCTGCAAAATCTCCTGAACCTTTTTCCGAACAAAAAATACAGCCCTTATAAGAGATGGTACCATCTCGGTTTGGACAGGTAAAATCGCCGTTTAATGAAATCTTATAAACTTTAGAGTTAAACTTACGTCTATAGAATTGATTAACTGTGTTATAGCGTTTTTCATGTGTAAAATAATTCATATAATCACCAAAGAGATTATACCATAACAAGGAAGGTTTAATTTATACAAAATACAAAAAAAAAACACAAAATAATGATATAATATTGGAAGGTGATATCATGTTTAAGATTTTGCAAGATAGTTTATTCAATCCGAAAGGATTAATCAAACAAGTTAATAGAAGCGGATGGTTCGTTTTCCTACATATAATGGTTATGGCAATTTTTATGTCAATAGGACCTTTTGTAGCTCGCGCTTCCCAAGAAGATAGTTTAATGAATTATGAAACAACAGGATGCCGTTTAGAGGATTCTGTTATTGTTTGTGATGGAGAAAACTACGATGTAGAAAATCTTTTTTACATTCAAGGTATTAGAGTATATTTCCTTCAACAAGATATAAGTGCTGATGATATTCAAATACAAGAACAAATAAGTGTTGTTATACAAGGGACTACCGTTAAAATGTATTTGGGTAAAGTTCAAATGGGTGATCTAAAAGTATTTAGTTCCAACTATGAATTGGCTTCAATGGAAGAAGGAATAGATACGTTAGGAACCGCTTTGTTGGTTACTACCATTTTTTCTGATATTTTAGGTAATTTACTACTTATAATAATGATAATATTTATATCAACTTTGATGTTCCTAAGGTATAAGAAAGAAATAAACTTTAAGAAAATATTCAAACTAGTAACTTTCGCAGTTACACCAGTTGCTTTATTAATAACTTTCTTTAATCTATTAGCATTTGATTCAATTATATTCTTTATATTGACTATCATTGCCTATAGAACTTTATTCATATTAAATAAAGAATTATACTTACAGATAATTTTAAGGAAAATTAACGGTCAAGCTAAAAAAGATGATGTAGTAGGAACATATAAGGGTGAGGATTTTGAAGATGACAAATCATCCGAAGAAGAAGATGACGAACAATAATCTTATAAAATGTTGTAAATATAAGATTTTATGCTATAATATTTGTAAATACGAGGATATAGAATTAGTAAAATAATGATATTTTTTAGAGAGTTAGTGAATTGGTGGGAACTAGCAAATTAGTTATTTGAATTAGTCTATTGAGTTGATTTCACGCAACCCGTGAGTGAAATACGTTTTCCGCGTTAAGGAGTTGAGTGCTGGACTAGTCCAGAATTAAGGTGGTACCGCGATTATTCGTCCTTTTTTAGGGCGATTTTTTTATGGAGCTAGCTATACAAAAGTCAAGTAAAAATTGATTGTAACTAATAAATGATAAAACAAACCATACTTAAAACAGGGTTAATGAAACCCTAAACTTAAATATGCAGGTGATTAATTATAATTGA
>Ga0307992_1000238_pt1 | contig 35681 bp, 29 predicted proteins | sample EllFjometagen133_FD_203162 | JGI IMG/M metagenome (GOLD analysis project Ga0307992, IMG submission 203162) | Marine microbial communities from Ellis Fjord, Antarctic Ocean - #133 | ecosystem: Environmental > Aquatic > Marine > Unclassified | place: Southern Ocean | collected 2014-10-08
ACAATAATCACTTCAAAATCTTGGTAACTTTGCTTAACTAAACTTTCTAAAGTTTCTTTTAATTTACTGGCCTGATTATATACAGGGATAATAACTGAAATCATACTAATTTTTTATATAATTAAAGAATAATTGGGCTTGCTTCTGCCAATTAAATTCGTTTTTAGCTCTTAGATACCCGACAGCACCTAATTGTAGCCTTTTCTCTGGATTATTTGCTAAATCAGTAATAGCCTGAGAAATTTCATCAATATTTTCTGGATCAATCAAAAGTCCGTTCAAATTATTTTTAACGGCATCACTAACACCACCACTATCTCCAGCAATAACTGGTTTCTTAACTGAATTAGCTTCTAGATATACTATACCAAAACCTTCAAAGTCTCCCTTAATTTCACGGGAAGGCATTATAAATATATCACATAAGCATAGCCAAGACCATTTATCTTCATTACTTAAATTACCTAAAAATATTACTGATTGGCCAAGTGGCTTAGCTAACTCTTTCAAATCATTTTCCTGTGGTCCACCACCGGCAACCACATAAACTAAATTAGGACTATTCTTCAAAGCTTTTAGAGTATTATCGAAACCTTTTCTTGGCACTAAACGGCCCAAACTAAATAGAACTGTTTTATTCTCTAAATTATACTCTTTTTGCAATTGAGCCACTTCCCCGTCATGATTACGATCTTTTACCTCAATACCAGGATTAACCACTCTTACCTTGCTCTGATAAGAACCAATAAACTCTTTTACTAGACCAGCTGTATAATTATTACCACAAATAACAGTGTTGGCTCTTTGCAGAATTTTCTTTGCCAACTTAGCCTTCCTTCGCTGTTTTAAAGCAAAGGTAAAATCCATGCCATGGATAATTACACTATATTTAATTTTGATAACAAAACTAAGAAAATAGCAAACAGTCCCCAGTGGCAATATTTGTCCGACTAAAACATGATCTGGTTTAAATTGTTTAATCTTTTTATAAACAGTTGCAAAACTCCTTAGCCAAGGCCATCTAGATTGTTTATTTAATAATTGATGATTATTATTATCTAAAACCTCAAAATCATCTGGTTCTGGCCAATACTCTTTCAATTTAGAATAATAGGTAGCCACACCACCAGTTTGAGGAAGATAATCTAATGTAATTAATAATGTTTTCATGTTTTTTTCGCCAATTTCTTTTTCATAAATGAATTATATATACTAATTATATCTTGTTTATTAATACCTTTAAATAAGTATAATAGAACGAAATAGAGTCCTCCACCAATTAAAATCAAGATTGCAGCATTTACATAGGCTTTAGTAAAATATAATAGAATCGCCATAATTAAACCGGCTAACAATGATTTCCCAAATATTCTAAGATTACTGAGACCGCTATAATTAATTACTTTCTTTACCCAGTACATACCTAGAACGAACATTAACAAATTAGTTATTAGCACGGTGATGCTAGCTCCGATCACCTGCCAATGATAAATTAATATTAAATTAGAAACAATACTCACTACCATAGTGATCGCCATATTTCGAGTATTTTGCTTTTGCCTGTCACAGGCGTTTAATAATGAGCCGATCGGGTAATTAATAAAAATGAAGAATAACGCCACAATAATAATTTGCAATGGCAAAATAGCCTCTTCATAACCTTCGTTAAATATAGAAACAATTTTATCGGCCAGAACTATGGTACCTAGAACAATTGGGACAGATATAATTATTAAGTAATCTAGAGCTCTTTTAAACGAAACTTTTAACTGTTCTTTATTATGTAGCCAGTAGTAACTTAGAGCTGGATACAGTGAAGCGGTAAAAGCCAATGGCAGAAACTGTAGGGCAAAAATAATCTTAAACGGAATTTGATAAATGCCCACGAATCTAACTCCCGCTAAAGCAGATAACAATATTGAGTCTAAATAAGTATATAATCTTTGCAAAACTGCGTAGGTAGCAAACGGAGTGGCTAATTTAGTCAATAACCAAAAAAATTGTTTATTATATAACAACTTTATTCTAATCTTTAATTTAACCCGTAGAATCAACCAAGAATATATAAAATTAAATGTGCTAGCCAAGGCTAGAGCTGCCATAATATATCTAAGATCTAAACCAGAGAATAGAGCGATAAAACCAGCTGCCATAACGATTAGCTGAAATACTACCGAGGCAATACTCTCATAAACTAAATTATGATGACCACGACTAACAGCAAAAAAAGTAACAGTAAAAGAATCCAAGATCATAGAGATCGCTGAAATGTACACCAATTGCCTAGTTAATTCGTCATAGCCCAATAGAGATACTGTCAATATTGTGGCCCCTAGAGTTAGTATAGTTAAGGGAATTTTTAAAGTTAAAATATTGCCTAATAACCGACTGGTTTTCTCTGGAGTTTTTGCCACTTCCCTGGTTAATACATTTACTAAACCTAGATCAATAAAAATAGCAAAAATAGTAGTTAAAGAAATAGCTAAATAGTACTTACCTAGGCTTTCGGGGCTTAAATTACGAGCTAAAATAGTAAAATAAGTGAAAGAAATCACCTTCTGCCCAATCAGGGCCAAGGTGAGATATGAGGTATTTTTTGCAATATTTGTAATCCTAGTCATATAGCGATATTATAGCAGTAAAAGACTAGCTCTTAAAGACTTGATTATTTTATAATCCTTTGCTATACTCTTATCAAATGCGGGAAAAAATTTCGCCTTTTTATTTTCTAAAAATATGAAAAAAGATATTCATCCAGAATACAATCAAAAAGCAAAAGTAATTTGCGCTTGCGGAAATACTTTTACCATTGGTTCTACTGAAAAAGAAATTAAAGTAGAGCTTTGTTCTGAGTGTCATCCTTTCTACACTGGTAAGCAGAAATTAGTAGACACTGCTAGAAGAGTAGAAAAATTCCAGGCCAAGTTAAAAACTCAGGAGGAAATGGCTAAAACCAGAAAAGGTAAAAAAGTTAAGCGAGCTGCTAGAGCTGATAAAAAAGCTGAGCAAGATACTTCTGCTGACAACGAAAAATAAAAAAACGGTTAGTTCCCGTAATTTTTTGGCTATGCTAAAATATAATTACGAACAATCGTTTTTTTTGTATGAAAAAAACTACCAGGAGTTTACTACATTAATATAGAAAATAATATATTTATAGATATGTACGAAGATATCAAAAAAAGATTTGCTCAATTGGAAGAAAAGTTGGCTGATCCTAATATTTCTCAAAATTTAGAGAAATTAAAGAAAGTAGCCAAAGAATATGCTCAATATAAAGAAGTACATAGTTTAATCGTCGAACAAGAAAACCTCTCTGAGCAAATAAAAGAACATCAAGAAATTATTGAAACTGAATCAGATCAGGATATTTTGGCTATGGCTCAAGAAGAATTACCTAGTCTACAAAAACAAGCTAAAGAATTAATTACTAAAATCGAAGAGGAAGTCCATCCTGATGATCCTAATGACAAAAAAAATACTATTATAGAAATTCGAGCTGGAACCGGCGGAGAAGAGTCCAATCTCTTTGCAGCTGATCTCTTTCGTATGTATTCCAAATACTGTGAACTTAAGGGTTGGAAAACGGAAATACTCAACTCCAACACTACTGGCCTAGGCGGATATAAAGAAGTTATCTTTTCTGTCGAGGGTCAGAAAGTTTATGGTAGTTTAAAATATGAAGCTGGCACTCACCGCGTACAAAGGATTCCTGAAACTGAGAAACAAGGACGTATTCATACCTCAGCAGCTACAGTAGCTGTCTTACCAGAAGCCGAGGAGATAGAAGTAGACATTAGCGCTGCCGATATCAGAATAGACACCTTTTGCTCTTCTGGACCAGGAGGCCAAAGTGTAAATACTACTCATTCAGCAATTAGAATTACTCACTTACCTACTGGAATGATTGTTAGTTGCCAAGATCAAAAATCACAACATCAAAATAAAGATAAAGCCCTACAGGTTTTACGTTCTAGATTATTATCAAAAATGGAAGATGAAAGACGTGACGAACAATCTTCAGCCAGAAAAGAACAAATTGGTTCAGGAGATCGTAGTGATAAAGTTCGTACTTATAATTTTCCTCAAGATCGAATCACTGATCACCGCATCAAAAAATCTTGGCATAATATTATAAAAGTTATGGATGGAGATTTAGACCCTATCATTGAAGCCCTGAGACAAGCTCAAAAAGACTTAAATAAGCAAAATGATAGTTAAACAAGCACTACAATATAGCTATAAGATATTAAAACAGGCCGACATTGTTCGGCCTGAATTTGAAGCTGAGCTAATAATTTCTTCTATTCTTGGATTAGATAGAAATAATCTAATTACCAAAGACCAACAAAAGATTACTTATTTCCAATTTCATAAAATCAAAGCTTGGACAAAAAAAAGAACCAAGCATTGCCCTCTAGCATATTTAATAGGCAACAAAGAATTTTACAACTTAAATTTTAAAGTAAATAAACACACGCTAGTTCCCCGTCCAGAATCTGAACTTTTTATCGATTATCTTAAATCTAAAGATTTTAACAATTCTTTAATAATAGACCTGGGTACTGGATCTGGTTGTTTAATAATCTCTTTGATAAAAAATCTAAATCTACATAATTTCTCAAACTATCAGTTCCTAGCTACAGATATATCTAAACAGGCCCTAACAGTAGCTAAGAAAAATACTGTTTTGCACCAAGTAAAAAATCTAATATTTAAACAAGGTAATTTATTAAAACCTGTACTAGACGGTGGCTATATGGACAGCAAAAAAAATGTATTTATCTTAGCTAACCTACCCTACGTATCAAAGAAACAATATCAAGACTCTCTATCAATTCAAAAAGAGCCTAAAAGTGCTTTATTATCAGATAATAATGGTTTAGCTCATTACCTATCACTTATTGAACAAATCAAAACCATCAAGAATAAACAGTTAACTGTTTTATTAGAAATTGATCCTACTCAGACAAACAAACTCCAACAAGTTTTACAAAATAACTTTTCAGATATAAAAATACAGGTCATTAAAGACCTGTCTAACAAAGATAGATTACTTGTTTTCAATAATTAAAAACTATATTCAACTTCCTGATCAGCAACTTCTATCCAAATATTTCCTGAATTAAACTCAAATTCTTTTCCACCGTCATAATATCTTAAACGACTATAGTCATTACTTTTCTTCCATTTAACTTCTTCACATATAGCCTCGGAGCAGACCACGGCCTTTCCTTCGCCAGTGGTCTTTATTTTTAATCTTAATTCTTCGTCTAAAACTTCGCTTTCTGTTTCCTGAATAATAACAGTTCTAGCGGTAATCACATCACCATTTATATCAAAATGGGGTTGTCCTCCTAGAGCTCTAACATAAACTTGATTATTCCAATCATAGGTCCATTTAACCTGGTAAGACTTAGTTAAATACTTTACCTCTAAAATCTCATTTAAATCCTCTTCGCTATAATCTATAGTCTCAGATTCTGTTTTAAATTTCCAACTAAAGAATTTAGCTTCATCTAAATCTTTGTCTGTTAAAAATTCTTTTAGCTGATTGATGCTAGTCATCACGTTATGTGGTGCCGCCATATCTTCTGCTCGCCAAAAATAATCGTCTTTATAAAATTGGTTTAGATCAAAAACATTTTCTTTAGCTATATCAACTAGAGCCTCTGGGCTACCACCGCAATGAACAAATAAGGCAGACAAATCCTGGCTCCAATCTACAAAATAAGGCCTAGCACTTCTAATTGGGCCTATTTTATCTATATTCTGTTCTGAATCAAAAATAGCCAAGTAACGAGTAACACCTCCCTCTACTGGAATTTCATAAACTAACTTAGCCTCCCTAAGTCCGAAAGCTGGTCGAGCATCTTCATGATTATCTATAACTATAGCTATTGGATAACCTAAACTTCCCTTAACCAGTTCACCGGTCAATAAATCTTGCTGACAATCTAAACACAAATCATTATCTTCTCGCTCTGTATTATTAAGATTTAAATCAGGCAACTTCTCTGTTAAACGATTGCCGTAACCGGGACTGGACAAAGACAAAACGGCAGCAATGGCTACAATAACAAATACAATAATGGCCAATACAGAAATTCGTTGCCATTTTTTAGTAATTTCACTGAGTTTAATTTTAACTTTCTTCTCAGACATTTCCTCCTTTATTTAAAGTGTTATAAATTTATTTTTCTTTTTTCTCTCCACCTTCTTTCTTTTCTCCACCTTCTTTCTTTTCTTCACCTTCTTTCTTTTCTTCACCTTCGACAGCTTCTTCACCTTCGACAGCTTCTTCATCTACTTCAGTCGCTACTACTTCTTCCTCTTCTTCTTCTCTAGGTTCGATAGCACTTACCACAACTTCATTTAAATCGCCTAATGCTTCTAAACCGACTGGCAATTTAACATCTTTAAAATGAATAGAATCTCCAACTTCTACTAGAACAACTAAATCTACATCAATTTCTTTTACTAAATCCTTAGGTAAACATGACACTTCTATAGAGTCAGAGTTCTTAATAATAATAGCACCTCGTTCTTTTTCAGCTCTAGCTACACCAATGAAATTAAGAGGAATTTCAATTTGAACTTTTTGGGTCATATCCACTCTATAGAAATCAGCATGAATAATAAAATCCTTTACTGGGTCTAATTGGATATCTTTAACCATTACAGTTACTGAATCCTTATCATCAATTTTTAATTCAATCAATGAAGATTCACCCACTTCTCTATATAACTTTTCAAATTCAACTTTATCTAATTTTAGAATTTGATTATCAGAACCAGATCCATAGACAACAGCTGGCATAGTCTTGGGATCTAATTTTTCTCCTTGAGTTCTTGTTTTAACATTTAAAATCATATTTCTTTATTTAAGCTGGAGTAAAAAACAAACAGGGTAAGACTTTTTACCCAGCTAATTAATATTTTATCTTAGATTGAATAATAATGTTTTGAATCAGCCCTAATAGAATAAAGCTGGAAATAATGGAACTACCGCCATAACTGACATATGGTAATGATATACCGACTACTGGAAAGATACCTATATTCATACCAATATTAATAAACATTTGAATAAAAATCAAGCCTAGGCCACCTAGAATGAAGAAAATACCAAAATCATTGTTAATTTTCTTCACTGATTGCAATAAACGTATGAAAAATATCAAGAAAAACCCCAATAACAAGAATACGCCTAAAAATCCTAGTTCTTCAGCAATCACGGCAAAAATAAAATCATTCTGAGCTTCTGGTAAAAACTTTAATTGTGACTGTGAACCAAATCCAATTCCACGACCAATTACACCACCTGAGCCAACCGCAATCATGGCCTGAGAAACATTGTATCCTTGATCTAAAGTATTTTCTTGCCCTGGGTTAACTAAAGTTAAGATTCTTTGTTTCTGATAATCTTTAAAGAAAAACATCCATAGGCTAGCAAATATTATTATACCGATTAAAACTACCGAAATAATATATTTATATTTAAAACCAGATAACAACAATAATACAAACCAAACAAATAATAAAATAAAAGCTGAGCCAAAGTCTGGTTGTAATATTACTAAACCTGCCAAAACTGCAGTTATAACGGCCGAAGTTAACAAATGCCCCCAACGCTTCACCCTGGTGGACAAATTAGCAAAATAACTACCCAAACACAAAATTAGTAATACTTTTACAATCTCAACTGGTTGAATTCCAAAACCGAAAATATAAAACCAACCGGTGGTACCTCGAATAGAAGTTCCGAACAATAAAACAGAGACTAGTAACAAACCAGCTAGTATATATAAATAACGACTAATACTTTTTAAGAAATAAACATCAACCAAACTAAAAATAAACATCAAGGCAACCCCACTGGAAATAAAAAAGATCTGTTTCTTAAAATTAAGCAGATCTAAAGTTTCTTGACTCAAGGCAATACTGTAAATTTCTATTAATCCAAATAGAGATAACAACAAGGCCGCTAAAAATAAAATCCAATCAAACTTTTTCACATATACCCTTAATCTTCCTAACATACTAGTATTTGATATAGATACTTTCGTCTACAATATCCAACGTTGGAATAACCTGGACTTCATTAGCGCTAGTTATATTACCAGACCAAACTAATCTGGCTGACCTAGTCTCTCCTGATATAAAACCATCTAGAACATGTCGGTTAACACCAACTATCTGATTACCACTAAATAGAACAATATTCAAAGGCACCTGCCAATAGCCAAAAGCGGTGTCATTGCTAATTTCAAATTCTAAAACATCTAAAGATAAATTTTCTGATAGGGCACTCTTTCGAGCTGGTTTAAAACGAATATCACTGACAGTAAAATTCAAACGATCATTATAATGCGATTCCCAATCAGGATACTTATGGAGGTTTACCCTAGTCCAGCCGATTGATTTCATACGTAACTGCACCTGAGGCCTATATTCTCTCTCTATGGCTAACGCCAATAGATACTTACTCTCTAAAGGAAAAATAAATCCTTCATCACAAGCTAACTCTATGTCATTCTCTACAAAGCAGTAACTGTAATTAGCATAATATTTATCATTAGGATTGCTAATCTTAGCCACTAAATCATATGATCCATCTACTGAAAAAGTTTCCACTTTATAAAACTGCAAATCTCTAGCCGAATTCTTTAGTTTATATTCTAACGATACAGGCTCATATCGACTTAGCTCATTTAATAATTGTTCATCATTATCTTTGCCCTCTAAAAGATAGTAGGTGTAATGGTATCCGGAATAAAAAAAGAATCCCGCAGATAACAATATCAGAATAACTATAGTTGCGGTTACAAAACGCTTACGGTTATTAACAAACCATAGGCCAAAATTTAATTTTTTTGTAGACAACCCTTCGAGGTCTTGATAGCGATTAATATCAACTTTTTCCTTGTTTTCGTTTTTGTCCATAAAGTGTTATAATACAAATAACTATAAGACTATCATATCATAATTTTATAAATTTAAACACACATTTATGGCTAAACTTAACATCCCTTTAAATGTTCCTAAGTATAAACAAAAGGAATACAGAAATAATTGGCGTTTAGCCACAAAAGGTACTGGACGATTGATGTTATTTGCTGGTGATCAAAAAGTTGAGCATTTAAATGATGATTTTTTTGGTAAAAATATAGATAAAGAAGATGCTAACCCTAAACACCTATTTGAAATTGCTGCTACAGCTCATATTGGGGTTTTTGCTTCCCAGCTAGGTTTAATTAGTCGTTATGGACAAAATTATCCTCAGATACCCTATTTAATAAAATTAAATGCTCGAACAAATCTTGTAAAAACTAAAAACCCAGTTAGCCGAGCCTGGATTTCAGTCGCTGATGTAGTAAGATTTAAACAACAAAGTAAATTAAATGTTGTTGGTGTCGGCTATACCATCTACATTGGATCTGAATATGAAGCTGAGATGCTAAAAGAAGCTGCCCAGATCGTGTTACAAGCCCAACAACAAGGATTGTTATCTGTAATTTGGATGTATCCACGTGGAGCCAAGGTTTTAAATGAAGATGATACTCATTTAATTGCTGGCGGAGCTGGTGTAGCAAATTGTCTAGGAGCCGATTTTGTTAAAGTAAAATATCCTTACAAAGAAAAAGGTAAACAAATCGCTAAAAATTTCCAAGAAGTTATTGAAGCGGCTGGTAACACTGGTGTTATCTGTGTAGGTGGATCTCAAAAAACTCCTAAAGATTATTTAAAATTAGTTGAACAACAAGTTCAAGTATCAGGAACTAGAGGTGTGGCTGTCGGCAGAAATCTCCATCAAAGATCTCTAAAAGAAGCTGTACGACTAGCCAATGCTCTAAGTTCTATTATCCTCTACGACTACAATTATAAAGACGCTCTAGCAATTTATGACGGAAAAAAGAAAATGAAGTGGTAAAATTAAAAATTATATATTAAAAAAGATCCTCGTTACAGAAGATCTTTTTTTTATTAAAGCACCAAATTGACTATTTAGTATTGTTGATAATAATAGCAAAATTGTTGTAATATTAGCTATTATTCTTCCCTGTTCTAAGTCGCCAGAAATTACCAGCATTTACCACTTTTAATCACCTTTCAGTCACAATAGCATCACAATTTTTTGATGCTTAGTAATACAAGGAGAGGTGGTAGGAATAAAAAAAGAAAGCTTATTTATAAACTTCCCCATAAAATTTTCCATCTTTTTTTTCAACAATCAGAATATAATTATTTTTTCCTACCAACGATAATTATATTGCTCTTCATTTTTGGAAACACAAAACCAACCATTTTGTTAATTATCACTTTTACTATACTGCTATCTGGATAATTAAAATCTACATATTTCAATTTCTTTATATCAATATTATTTTTATTTAATAAATACATTATCTCTCGGACAGAATATTCTCTATAGTGTGTTCCAGGAGTATATTCCTTTTTTATGTCTTGATGAATACTTTTTCCTAATATAAGTTTTAATCTATTATTCAGCCTAACTATATTAGGAGTAGTTATAATAATCTCTCCTCCACTTTTTAATATTCGAGAAATTTCTTTAAAAACTTTATCTGGGTGGAAATTAAGATGTTCCAAAGTTTCAGCTAATAAAATAATATCAAAAACTTCCTTCTCAAAAGGTATATTATTCTTACTCAAGTCACAGTTTTTCAATGTTGCTTCTATACTTTTAGCTCTTTGAATTGTAATGGAGTTAAAAATATCTAAATCAATTCCAAATAATTTCTTATAGCCTAAATAATAAGCCCCTAGAAGACCATGCATATAATGAGCGCCGATATCAAGCAAACAGTCGCTCTTATTGTATTTCCTAAGTAAAGAAAAAATTATTTCAAATCGATATTTATGAAAAATAAAATATTCACGTTCATTGTCTAGGTCTGTTTTGTTTTTCTCTCTACTATTTATCTTATTTATAATTTGTTTTGTAATATCTGATATCATAAGTAATAGTATATCCCATATTAAGGACCCAGTCAAAATTACAACTTTAAAGATTCAATTTATATATTTTACATATTAAAAAATGTAATAATATCCATATACTTTTATCAATTCTACACTTTTTAGGATCAGATACAGAGCCATAATTTTTTGATGCTTAGCAATACAAGGATAGGTGATAAAATAAATATGGGGTAAGAAAAAAACGTGATAAAATATAATGATTTTTAAATCTGTAGTCTTGCTCTTTCAAAGACCGAAAATAGTCCGTATGAGTCTCCCAGACTTCAGGTATTAACTGATCTATTCTTTCTCTTAGTAACATCATAGGATTTGGAGGCATTACGGAATCTTCTAAGCTGTAATAGAAAAAATCTGTATTATCCCAGAGACTTCCGCCTCTTCCCTGTAAAATTATATAGGCCGACACCCAATAGGGTTAAAACTGTGCCTACAATAAATAAAATAGATAAAGTCTCTGATAAGAAGTAATAAGCCCAAATAAAGGTTGTGAAGGGCTGAACATACAAAATCATAGTAGCCATGACTGGAGTTGCTCTCTTTACAATTATTTGGCTGATTAAATAATATATTGCGGTACTAAATATCGCTACAAATAACAGAGACAAGTATGCATTAGTTGAAACTCCAATATACCAACCTGGATTTTGTGATAAATCGAATATTGATAGAAACAAAAGAAGAATAGTGGTGGTGAAGATGAAATAATTATTTATCTCCAATGGTGAATATTTCTCCTGGAACCTCTTAGACAGAACCCAATACAAAGAAATAGACAACATTGCTATTACGATAATTATATTGCCCCAGATACTACTCACCGCGCTGTCAGCGTTAGAAATTAGAGGAAGCACAATGATAAGTAAAGCACCAACAAAACCCATAATAATACCGAAAATCTTTTTAATACCAAACCTTTCCCTAAGATAGTAGAAAGACAATATGGCTGAAACAATCGGTACAGCAGTATAGATCATCTGACTAATGTTTGCGCTAGTATGTCTAATACCAAAAGCAAATAAAACAACATTAGCTGATGCTAATAATGACAATAATATTATCTTATAATCCCTTTTTCTAAACTTTGGCAGATACTTCAAAGAAAAAGGTATTAGGAATATAGAAGCAACAAGGAATCTTAAAAACGTAAAACTGAATGGTGGTATTTCTCGTAATGCAATCTTTCCAAAAACACCAGCTCCTCCACCCAATACTGCAGCCGAAATAATAAGAAAAAAGACAAAAGATTTATTTGATTGTTCTTTGTTTTGCATATATTTATAATACCACAGAAATATTAATAGCTTAATAGTTCGAAGTCCGAACAGGGGTACAAAAAAATACCCAATGAAAATGGGTATTTTATATTTGCTCCCGGGGGTCGGATTCGAATCTACTTTCTATCTTCTATCTCCTCCTGCAAAGATTGGATAAACTCTTTTTTACTTATTTCAATCGCTTGCTCTTCTCCACGTTTTCTTACTGCTAACTTATCGGAATTCATTTCTTTATCGCCAACCACCAGAACATAAGGAATCTTTTGAATAACTGCCTTCCTGATCTTATTACCAACAGTCTCATCGTTTACGTCAACCTGAGATTTAATTTCCTGCTGCTTTAATTCATTAGCCAACTCTTTTACATAATTAATATGTTTTTCCCCTACAGAAATTATCTGGACTTGAACCGGTGAAAGCCACAAAGGAAAGGCTCCTCCGTAATGTTCAATCAATAGAGCTATAAAACGCTCATAGGAGCCTAGTAACGCTCTGTGCAACATATATGGCTTCTCTTCTTGACTCTGATCATTGATATATTTCATATCAAATCTCTCCGGTAAATTAAAGTCAAACTGTAAAGTTGAACATTGCCATTCACGGTTTAATACATCTTTAATTTTAAAATCTAACTTAGGACCATAAAAAGCTGCTTCACCAATCTCTTCTACAAAATCCAATTTTTTATCTTTGGCCACTTTGCGTAAAACGTTTTCTGTAAAATCCCAACCCTCATCAAAACCAGCATATTTATCAGAATCTTTAGGATCTCTTAGGGACAAATAAATATTAATTTTATCCAAAGGAAACCCAAAAGAGCTAAACATAAACAAAATAAAATCGATAACCTTTTTCAACTCGTCTTCCACCTGATCTTTAGTGCAAATAATATGTGCATCATCCTGAGTAAAACCCCTCACCCTGGTTAAACCTGAAAGTTGTCCTTTCTTTTCGTAACGATAAACAGTTCCTGACTCAGCCCAACGAATGGGTAAATCTCTATATGACTTTAAATCATTCTTATAGATTTGTACATGAAAAGGACAATTCATTGGTTTTAATAAATATTCCTCAACTTCTTTTGCCTTCTTTCCTTTTTGCTTATCTTCTAAGCTCTGTCCCGCTTCCATTGGTGGATACATACTATCGCTATAGAATCCCCAATGTCCTGAAGTTTCCCATAATTTACGACTACCGATATGCGGAGAACGCACTAGACTATAGCCAGCTTTCAAATGTTCTTTTTGCCAAAAGTTTTCAATCTCTCTCCATAATAAAGCTCCCTTGGGATGCCATAGAGGTAAACCTAGCCCAACCTTTTCATCAATATGAAATAAATCTAAGTCCTTACCAATTTTCCTATGATCTCTACTCTCTGCCTCTTTCAACATCTTCTGATAATTAGCTAATTCTTCAACAGTTTCAAAGGCTAGACCATAAATTCTAGTTAACATTGGACGTTTTTCGTCTCCTCGCCAATAGGCACCAGCTATTTTATGTAAAGCGAAAGCTTTTGGATTTAACTCTTTAGTACTCTTAACATGAGGTCCCCTACAAAGATCTATAAAACCACCTACATCATAATAACCAACTTTTGTCTCGCCAGCTTTTTTCAAATCTTCAATTAGTTCAACTTTATATATTTCTTTTCTAGCTTTCTCTCGTTTTATAGCTTCGGCAATTGGCAATTCTGATTGTTCAAATTCTAAATTATTTTTAATTAAATGTCTCATCTTTTTCTCTATCTTCTTCAAATCTTCTTCGCCAACTTTAACATCACCAAAATCAACATCATAATAAAAACCATTATCAATAACTGGACCAATGGCTAATTTAGCTTCTGGCCAAAGCTCTTTTAAAGACCTAGCTAAAATATGAGCTAAGGAATGTCTAATGTTATATAATTCGTCTTCTTTCATATCTTTATTGTTATATTCTATTAATTATTAAAAAATCCCGTTCCAATAATCTATTAAAAAATAGATTGCTAGAACGGGATCTCCCGCGGTTCCATCTAGTTTCCCCTAGGGGGCACTTAATTAGATCTGATATCGGCTTAGATTATGCAAATTATTGTCTAGACAATACTATAGTTGGTAGCTATAGCAATCGCTTATTCAGATCGCTTAGATTGTATTGGTATTATAGAAGAATACCGTATGAACTGTCAATGTTATTCTTGAATCTTAATAATGATTCTATCTGCTAAACTAGGTGCTGTGTTTAGAAATCTTGGAGAAAAACTTAAACTATAATTCTGTATCTCAGGAAAACTTTCTAAATATTGTTCAATTTGTTCCCGATTTAGATTAACTAACTGAGAACGATCAAGCACTTCAGCCCCTTCTCTTAAAGCCATCTTACCAGAAAAAGAAATCTTTACAGTAGCGACACCATCCTTCAAATTATAATTATCTAAACTATAATTTAACTGTTTAGCATTAAATTCTTTTAACTCCTTATCTTCAGGAACCAATAATGATAGTTTTCTTTCTGATAGATCTTCGGCTAATTGTTTTGGGAAAGCAATTATTACTACCTGACTTTCTCCGACTAAATTAAATTCTTCAATTTTCTCTCCAATCTCTGCATCACTGTTAATGGTAGTTAGGTCATCATTGATATCATAAATAATTTCATAATCATCTGAGAACAAACGCTGGGCTTCAGCTTTAGCCTTATTTATTAAACGTTGTTTCAAATCTTGTCGAGCTCTTTCTAGATCTGATTGTTTTATGTATCTTTCTATCTTAGTTTGGTAAACAAAAGCTTTTTTACTTTCGGCATATACTTTATCTTGTAGACCAGCCCAAAGTCCAGGAATAATAAACTTAGTTGGACCAATAGCCATTTCTGGTTTTATTTGATCAGCATAGATCTCTACTTCTAAACTTCCGCCAGCTGGTATATTTGTAGTATCTTTGATTCTGAATAACTTATCATCTGAACTTAATAACCTGGTTGTAGCCACTAGAGGTTGATTTTTAGTATAGTTATTAATTAGTTCCACGGTACCAGTTACCTCTTGGCCAATGATTTCTTCTCCCGTCGCTGTATAAGTTTTTTGCTCATTAACAGTGATGGCCATAACTGAGCCAGTTAGAACTTGTGCTGAATGAGGATTATTATCTGAGCTATAAATATCTAAAAGTACGTTATTATTCACTATTTCTTGGGTAGGAGTAACTAAAATAGTTAATTTAGTAAAAGAAAAATAAAAAATAGCCAAAATTAAAATTGCCGTTAAAGCAATAAAAAAGAAAGCTCTTTTTCTATATAGACCGATGGAAGCTGGCTGACGATAAATTTTTTCACTATTATTATTCTCAACCACATTTTCATCAATATCTCCTTCTAAATGTTTTTGATCAATTTCTTTTGATAACTCTTGATAAAATTTCTTTTGGGTATCAATTTGGTTACGATCAACAATCGGAGTAAATCCTAAATCCCCTACTAGAGCCTCTTTTTTCTCAACTTTCTTTCTAGTAGTAACCGCCACTTTTTTCTTAGTGGTTTTTTTTACAGGTTGCTTTTTTACAACGGCTTTCTTGGTCTTAATAGTTTTTTTATTTTTTTTTGTAGCAGTCTTTGAACTAGCTTTTATTTTTCTTTCAGACATAAGTAAAGCGAGTTTTAATTTTTGTAATCCTGATAAGCATTATAACATTTTTATGCGTTTTCGACAATTTTAATTTTAGACAAAAATTGCTTCTTAATCGCAGAAGATAAAATTAAGGAATTATTTACTCGAAAACCAGTTTTAATTACTTTATCCACATAATGCTCAAGTAAATAAACCTCGCTATCACCACTATACTTGTCTAAAATCTCTTTCAACTGACCAACCTCTTTTTCTGACAAAGCTTCTTTAATAATTAATTTCAAAGGTTGAGCAAAGACTTTCTTAACAACTATCTCAGATTTTTTAACGGGCACAGCAGACACGCTGTCATTATTTTTTTTCTGGTATTGATTATAGCCATTACCATTATTGGGTTTAAGATTTGCTGCTTGGCGAAATTCATCCAAAACTTGCCTAAGATTATCTTTAGTCAAAACAGCTGCCTTATCTGCCAATAATTTAATTTCCTGATCTTTATTTGAAACTTTACCCTGACAAAGAACTACTTGCCCTTCCTGCCAAATATCTAAAGTCTTTTCTAACAACCTTGGAAAAACTAATACTTCAACATTGGTGATAGCATCTTCAATTTTAACAAATATCATTGATTGATTTTTTCTAGTCATTATCTTTTTTATATCAACAACTACTCCGGCCGTTCTAACATTTTGTTCATTTATTCGATTCTTCAAGTCTACTAGAGGAACAATGGCTCCTTTTAATAAGCCCTTGAAACCATTAAATGGATGTTCTGAAATATATAATCCTAATAATTCTTTTTCCCAATTTAATTTTTCGCTTGGATCTATAGGCTCTCCCTGAGCTAACTCAATTTTATTATTACCTTTAAACATTTCTTCACCAAATAAACTATTCTGTCTACTAGCTTTAGCCTGATTAATTTCTTTATTAACTTTTAATAACATTTCTAAATTAAATAATAACTGACCTCTCTCTCCGTAACGGTCTAAACCTCCCGATTTAATTAAACTATCTAAAGATTTTTTATTTAAATCTTTATCCGTAATACGTTCTAGAAAATCAAAAATATCTTTATAGGGACCATTTTCTTTTCTCTCAGTAATAATTACCTCTACAATATGTTCACCAACATTTTTAATTGCATTCAACCCGAAACGAATAGTTTCTAGTTTTTCATCAACATCAGCTATTTTATTCTCTACGGTTCCACTAGTCACTACTGTAAAAGAATCAAAAGATTCATTAATATCTGGTGGCATGATATTAATCTTCATTTTTTTACATTCTTCAATCTCAATTGCGATCCTATCACTATTATGTTGATCGGCAGTTAACAAAGCGGCCATAAACTCTACTGGCCAATGGGCCTTCAAATAGGCTGTTTGGTAACCAATTAAAGCATAGCAGGCCGCATGACTACGATTGAAACCGTAACCAGCGAAGGGCTCAATGAATGAAAAAATCTTTTCTGCTAATTCTTGGTGTACATTATTTTTCACGCAACCGTCAATAAATTTCTCTTTTTGTTGAGCTAACAACTCGGCAATCTTTTTTCCCATCGCCTTTCTCAATACATCTGCTTCCCCCATACTAAAACCAGCCAAATCTCTAGCAATTTGCATTACCTGCTCTTGATAAATAGCTACGCCGTAGGTCTTCTTTAAAATACTCTCTAATTTAGGATGTAAATAAGAGACTTTTTTCTTACCGTGCTTGCCAGTAATATAATCCGGAATCCATTCCATTGGACCAGGACGATATAGAGCTACCATAGCAATAATATCTTCAAATTCAGTTGGCTTCAAATCTCTTAAATATCTTTTCATACCAGAAGACTCAAACTGAAAAACACCAGTAGTTTGGCCCTCTTGAAATAATTTATAGGCTATGGGATCATCTAAAGGAATCTTGGCAATATCTATTTCTAAGCCTCTAGTACTCTTAATAATCTTTAAAGCTGATTCAATAATAGTTAAGTTTTTTAAACCTAATAAATCCATTTTTAATAAACCTAAATCCTCTACTGGATGCAAAGAATATTGAGAGATAACACTTTTATCTGAAGAAGAAGCATATTGCAACGGTACATTATTATCTAGAGCGTCTTTAGTAATCAGAACTCCGCAAGCATGGGTAGAAGTATGCCTAGCTACCCCCTCTAATCTCATGGCATAATCCAATAGCTGTTTAGCCTGAGGATCATCCTTGTACATAGCTTTTAATTCAGGAACTGTATCTATGGCTTGTTTAATTTTGAAAAACATTGGGATAGCCTTGGCTAATTTATCACAATAATCATAGGGAACGTCTAAAACCCGGCCAACATCTCTAATTGCCGCTCTAGCAGCTAATGTTCCAAAAGTAATAATTTGAGATACCTTATCCTTACCATATTTCTCTTCCACATAACGAATTACTTCATCACGACGAGCATCGGCAAAATCCATATCAATATCAGGCATTGAAATTCTCTCAGGATTTAAAAATCTCTCAAACAACAAATCATACTCCAAAGGATCAATATCGGTAATGCCAGTTAAGTAACAAACTAAAGAACCAGCTGCACTACCCCTGCCCGGCCCAACCACAATCTTATTATCTTTAGCCCAATTAACAAAGTCGGCTACGATCAAGAAATATGATGGCCAACCCATTTTATTTATAACTTCTAATTCATAGTCCATTCTTTCCTGAATTTCTTGGCCAACCTTCTTATATCCTTTTTGGTAACGCTTCTGTAATCCGTCTTCACAAATACTACGTAAATAACTATTACCATCATGTCCTTCTGGCACATCAAAAAATGGTAATTGAATATTCCCTAAATCAATTTCAACATTACACTTTTCAGCTATTTTAACTGTATTCTCAATTGCTTCTGGGATATGCTTAAAGGCTTCAATCATCTCTTGATTACTCTTCATGGAATAATTTTCACCCAACATGCTCATTCTATCTGAGTCCTCTCTCTTTTTCTTACTTTGTATACACAATAATATATCCTGAGCCTCATCATCTTCTTGCTTTAAATAGTGAACATCATTAGTAGCTGCCACAGGAATGTTCAATTCTTTGGAAAATTTAATTAATTGCTCATTAACCTCTAACTGTCCCTCTAACTGAGAATGGTCCATTAACTCTAAATAAAAATTACCCTGACCAAACAATTCATTATATTCTAAAATTCTAGATCTAGCTTTATCTAAATTGCCAGCTAATATCAAACTAGGAATTTCTCCGCCTAGACAAGCCGACATGGCAATTAATCCTTTACTATATTTTTTTAATAACTCCCAATCGATTCTAGGTTTATAATAAAACCCTTCCAAATGTGAAAGAGTTACTAACTTAATTAGATTATGATACCCTTCTTGGTCCTTAGCTAATATTAATAAATGATTATTTCTAGCATCTTCTCTAGTATTTTTATCTAAACGACTTTTTTTTGCTAAATACAATTCAGCTCCAATAATCGGTTTGATACCTTCTTTTTTACATTTCTGATAAAACTCAATAACACCATATAAATTACCGTGGTCAGTAATCGCTACAGCTGGTGAGCCTTGATCCTTAGCTCGCTCAACTAATTCATCAATTTTAGTTAAACCATCCAATAAGGAATAATGCGTATGGTTGTGGAGATGGACAAATGTCATAAATAATTTACTTGATTCTATGTTTATATCATAATACAAATTTCTCAATTAGAGAACTAGACAAAATCCTAAAATTTGACTATAAAAAAATCGACCTTAAAAAGTCGATTTTTATAAAAATAATGTTATATCACTTTATTAATAATTCCATCTAGATCTTCATTACTATAGAACTCAACAACAATCTTCCCGCCCTGTCTTTTTCTGACAATCTCTACCTGGCTATTAAAAAATCTTTGCAAAGCCTTTTCTTTTTCTTGATCTTGATAATTCTTATGCATCACAGTTTTTATGGAATTTAAATTCTGACTAGCTTTAGAAGTTTCTTTTACAGATAAACCTTGCTGAATAATCTTTTTAAACAAAGCTATTTGCTCCTTTTTTTCTGATAGGCTCAAAATCTGTTTAGCATGAGCTTCGGTGATTCTTTTAGAAAATAAAGCTTGTTTTATTTCTTCTGGTAAATTTAATAACCTTAGGCAATTACTGACACTAGAACGGGACTTACCAACTTTTTTAGCGACTTTCTCCTGGGTTAAACTAAAATCTAAAATTAATTTTTGATAGGCTAAAGCAGTTTCCATGGGACTTAAATCTTGCCTTTGTAAATTTTCAATCAAAGCTAACTCTAATTTCTCTTGCTGATCAACACTTCTAATAATCACTGGTACAGTTTCTAATCCCGCCAACCTAGAAGCTTTTAATCTTCTTTCACCGGCAATCAATTCAAACTCACCATCTTTCTCCATAGCAATCAAGGGTTGCAATATACCATGTTCTTTAATTGACTCTACCAATTCATTTAAATGATCTCGATTAAAATCTTGCCGCGGCTGATCAACGTTAGCCTGAATCAAGTCAACTTTAATCTGTAATATTCTATTTTTATTATCACTAGGATCAAAATTACTATCGTTTGGTTTTTGAGGCGAAATTAAGGAACTTAATCCTCTGCCTAGGCCACTGGACATAAGTTTATGTAATTAAAATTTCTTTAGCTAAATTTTCGTAAGCTTTTCCACCTTTAGATTTAGGATCGTAATGTAAAATTGAACGACCATAGCTAGGGGCTTCTGCTAATCTTACGCTACGTGGAATTACGGAACGAAAGATGCGATTAGGAAAATATTTATATAACTCCTCCATGATTTGAGAAGATAATTTATTTCTTTTATCAAACATGGTAATCAAAGCTCCCATAATACCTAAGTTTGGATTTAAGTGAGCCTGCACCAAACTAATTGTTTCTAGTAACTGACTCAAACCTTCTAGGGCATAATATTCACTTTGAACCGGAATAATCACTTCATCAGAAGCGACTAGACTATTTACAGTTAGCAGGCCGAGAGATGGTGGTCCATCAATTATAATAAAATCATATTCATCTCTAATTTCATTTAAAATTTTAGATAACCGGAACTCTCTCTCTTCTAGATTTACTAACTCGACCGTGGCACCAGCTAAAGATATGGTAGCCGGGGCTACTCTATAACCATCTTGGACAGTTCTCTTTATAATATGAAAAATAGGTTTTATACCAATTAAAGCCTCGTAAATACCGTAATCTAGTTTTTTAGACTCAATGCCTAACCCTGAGGTAGCATTGGCCTGTGGATCAATATCTACCAGAAGAACTTTTTTACCTAGATAAGTCAAATAAGCCCCTAAGTTTACAGCTGTAGTGGTCTTGCCCACTCCGCCTTTTTGATTCACAATAGAAATTATTTTTCCCATAAAATCTGGTCTTTTTTTTCATTATACCGCAAATCAATATCTTTGACAATTTAGGTTTTATCTACTATACTAAAATTTATTAAAGCCGATGTGGTGAAATTGGTAAACACGCGCGACTCAAAATCGCGTGCTCTCGGGCTTGTGGGTTCAAGTCCCACCATCGGCACAAAAAAAGATATTTTCCTAAACAGAAGATGTCTTTTTTAAAATTCTAATACTAAGTCATTCCGTTGACGACAAAACTATAACTGATATACTTTAATAGTAAACTTAATTTAAAAAATTATGAAAAATTCAAGAAAAATACAAGTTGGAGTCATGGGCTCCGCAGCAGATCTTAATTACTCTGGAAAAATAGAAAAACTAGCTTTTGATATCGGTAGTTTAATTGCCAAAAGCGGTAATATTACTGTATACGGAGCAGAAAAAGATTATGATTCTTTATCTACTACTGCAGCTAAAGGAGCTAAAAGCAAAGACGGTCTAACTGTTGGCATTACCTATGGTAAGGGTAAGGACATTTGGGATCAAGAAGGTAATACTGATGTAATCATTGCCACCGGCATTGAACGCGGAGGCGGCCGAGAGTTTGTTTTAGTAAATTCCTGCGATGTACTAATTATCATCTCTGGTGGCTCAGGCACTCTAACTGAGACTGGCATTGCTTATCAAATGAATATTCCAGTAATTGCTATGAAAGGCACCGGCGGCTGGGCTGATAAACTAGCTGACACCTATATCGATGGACGTGAAAGATTTAAAGTAATTTCAGCTACAACCGCTGAAGAAGCTGTAGGAACTGCTCTAAAATTAGCTGAAGAATATAATAAATAGAATGAAAAAAAAATTATTAATTTTTGATCTTGATGGTACCTTATATGAATTAGAAGGTGGTTCTTATAATAATTCCCTTCTAAAAAAAACGGTACTAGCTAACGCCAAAAAATACTTAATAAACAAACTGGAAATAGAAGAATCAGAAGCTCAGAAAAAATTAGATTCTATAATAAATAACTATGACGAAAATATTAGTCTAGGTTTTGAAAAAAAGTTTAACCTTGATCGTTATGATTATTTTAATGTTGTTTGGAATATATCCGCAAACAACATTGTTAAATCAGACTATGATTTACACGAACTACTAAATCCATTGACCTCAAATTATAATTTTGCTTTAGTCTCTGACGCCGCAGATATATGGATTAACAACGTGCTAGAAGAATTAAAAATTAAAGATTTATTTGTTAATAATATCTTTTCTGGCGAAGGAAATCGACGCAAAGGATTTGGCAATGCCTTTAAAAATATTATTACTAATTTAAATATAAAACCAGAAAATTGCATATCGATCGGCGACCAGGAATACTCTGATATAATCCCAGCGCAAGAGCTAGGAATGAAAACTATCTTTGTTCATCCCACAAAAAAATCTGAAAAAGCTGACGTAAACATTAAATCCATAAAAGAACTCCCTCAAGTAATATAATATTTAAAATAAAAAAAAGCCGATATAATTAATCGGCTTTTGTATTATGGTTCTAGATCCATACTCTACAAGCATCTATTAAATACCGTTCAGCTGCAAAAAAATCAGAGTTTTGCCTAACGTATGCCGCTAGGACAAGTTGCAATGTAACCCCTAATTTAAAGGCGTTATCCGTAAATGATTTATCACATCCTAAAATTACTGATAACTTCTCCAAACAATATTTTTGCAACATAATGCCCGCCGCTTCATGACTACGCATTTTATAAATCCGCGCTAAAGTGACAAATTGTCCAATACTAACAGCTGGATGTCCTAGATAACTTTTCTGATACCAAGGATCAATAAATGTTAATGATCCTTTGGCCACAAATACATTATCAGGCGTAAAATCACAAATCATCAAAGCTGAATCTCCTTGATTCCCAGACCAATCAATTTTCTCAAGAATTTTTATTAATTCTGAAGTTTTTGGATGGGAAAAACCTTTAATTAAAGCTATAACTTCAGTAACAAAACTTGGTGTTTTGCTATTTAGCTTTGTTGTCGCTGTTTTAGTTTGTCGAACAATCTTTTCAAAATGTTGCCATAATAAATTAAAATTATCCAAACCCGTATCCTGCTTTCTCATAGAATCTCCCAAATCAGACATCAATAAAGCTTTGCCATCAGATACAGATAATTCTTTTAATCCAGCTGGAACAATACTTTTAGCGCCAATTAATTTAAGTTGGTTATAGCCATGTATATTGGCTTCTAAATCAGCAATAGCTTCTGGTAAATTATTTGGAGCAAATTTAACAACTAACTGACCGGGGGCTTTTTGAAATCGCAAAATCTCAGACCCCCTGTGTCCCGAATCATAACATCCGAGATGACGTGCATTTAATTGACTTTCTAGGTCGTGAATATTCATAATTTATTATTTTATGTAAAAAACAATTTCATTTCAAGATATCATATAAAATGAATATCGTCAATAAAAAAACCTTAAATAATAAGGCTCAAAATAATAGTACTTTGTTATTCTAAACTAATTATGCCTCCCCCTAATAATTGACCTTTCCTATAAAATGCCACACTCTGACCAGAGGTTATTGCTCGTTGTCTACTCTTAAATTTCACAAGATAATCACCGTTTTCTCTGGCTGTTAGGGTAGCTCTAATCGGACTATGACCATACCTAATCACAGCCTGGCACTTAAATGGTAATTTAGGAACTTTACTGTTCAACCAATTGACTTCTTTAACAATTAATTCTGTGTTGTATAAAACTGAATCGTTCCAATCTTTAACTATATATAAAGAATTGGTATCATAATCACATTTAGCCACATAGAACGGTCCTATACCGCCAATCTTAATACCTCTTCTCTGCCCGACCGTATAGAAATATAAACCTTTATGTTCTCCTACTACCTCACCATCCATAGTTTTGATCTGACCAGGATTTTCTTCTAAATGCTGACCAAGAAATATATTATGATCGCCAGACAAGAAACAGATATCCTGACTCTCTTGTTTTAAATGAGGCAGACCAGCCTCTGCAGCTAAGCGCTTCACTCGAGATTTTTTCATATCTCCAACCGGAAATGTAATCTTGTTTAATTTATCTTGGGTAAGATTATATAGAAAATAAGTTTGATCCTTAAAACCATCCTTAGCCAAAAAAATGGCCCAAGATTTTTTCATCTTGAAAGTTTTTACTAAAAATGTATACCAACAATTAGTTAAATAATTACGACTATATTTTTTCTTTAAATAGTGTCCCGTAGCTAAATAATCCCCACCCAGGTCTTCGGCTATTTTCAATAGCTGACCAAACTTAATCATCTTATTACATTTTACACAAGGATTTGGAGTTAAACCTTTTTTATAGCTATCTAAAAAATAATCAATAACCTCTTGTTTAAATTCCTTGCTAATATCAACTACTTTAAAATCAATACCTAAAAATTCAGCCACTCGCCTAGAAGCCTCCTCAGCCTCTTCATTAGCAAAACCTAGATGCATATACACTCCAATAACTTTATATCCTTTATCCTGTAATATTTTAGCTGCCACTGAAGAATCTACACCCCCCGACATTGCTACTACAACTGTTCTATTTTCCATATGTTAATTCTTCTAATGTTTGTAAATAATTTTTAGCAGTTTTAGACCAAGAAAACTCTTGGCTTCTTTTATAACCTAAATCTCTAAACTTTTCATACAATACTGGATCAGCTAATAGTTGATACATTCCCTGAGCAATTTCCAAAGGTGAAAATGGATCCACTAGCCAAGCGGCTTTACCAGTGATTTCTGGCAAACTAGAATTAAAACTAGTAATTGTTGGCACTCCCATGGACATAGCCTCTAGCGGGGGGAAACCAAATCCTTCATAGAAAGATGGGTAAACGAATATTTTAGCTAGAACATATAGAGCAGGCTTATCTTCATGGTCTACATAGTCGGTTAAAATAATACTTTCAGAAAATTTAGAATTCTTGATTGCTTGAAAGGTGGCCTGAGCTTTCCAGCCCTTGGGTCCGGCCAGGACCAATTTAAAATTATTAAATTCCGAATGACTTTCTCTTAGGATTTCATAACCCCGAATTAAACTAATCAAATTCTTTCTAGGTTCTAGAGTAGATAAGGATAGGATAAATTGATTTGGTAACTTATATTTTTCTTTAATCTTAGTTTTTTGCTCATCACTGATCTTCCTATTAAATTCTGGTTCTAAACCAGAATAGATTACTTTTATCTTCTGCTCTGGCACTGCTAATAATTCCATTAAATCACGCTTAGTATTTTCCGATACAGCAATAATCTTATCCATATTCTTAATTAACTTCTTGATATTAAGAGATTTATGCCAAAAATTCTTTCTTTGGCTAAAAAACTCTTTATAGCGTAAAAAAGATAAATCGTGCACGGTCATAATCTTTTTTGGACCACTAGTTAAAGACAGGAAATTAAAATGAGGCGCCCAAACACAATCCACTCCACCCATTAATTTATCTATCTTAGGATAATTAAAAATTTTCTGTAATAAGTAATTAAATACTTTATTAGGATAACGACTAGAAACTACTTTGTAATTACCCGGCAGCTTTGGGATATTAACCGGCTTAGCAGAATTATAATACAAGATATATTCGTTTTCCTGATCAGTACTTAATAATTCTGTTAATAGATTAAAAGTATAGTTGGAAACTCCACTATAGTATCTATCCATCAAAGTTCTAATATCTACACCTATTTTCATAAAATATTTTTAAAATCTTATATATCTATAATATAAAAACCTCGCAATACAGCATCACAAATTAAATCATTTAAAAAATCCGAATCTTTCTTTAATTGACTCTTCCTAAGATAACTCAAATAATACTTCCTTTCCTTAGCCTCAACAATAGCCGGGGGCAAATTATTATCAAGCAACATGGCTGTCATTATCAGCCTGCCTATCCTTCCGTTACCATCAGAAAATGGATGAATTTCTTCAAATCTACTATGAATATACGAAATATAGCTGACAACATCCTCTGCTTTTATATTAATCTTTTTAATTAATTCAGTCATTAGACCAGGCACTGATAGATGATTGGCGGTTGGAACATTAGACCCTACTATTCTAACACCCTGGCGCCTATACTCTCCCGCATCATCCCGTATGCCGTTCATTAATAAGGAATGGAGTTTTAAAATTAATTTTTCATCTATCTTTCCTTTTTGAAGATAAACAAACAAAAATTTTGCGGCTATTTGGTGATTTTTAGCCTCCAGATGTTCAATTAAATTTTTATTAGCAATTGTTTCATTACGAAAAATAACCGCAGCTGTTTCATCCTCAGTTAACGTACTACCTTCAATGCGATTTGTATTATAAGTTAATAATAATATAAATTCTTGATAAATGTCAGGGCGTTTTAAAATAAAGCTTAAAATATTCTTATATTTTTTAGACTTTGTTTTTATAATTTCCTTTTTAACAGCTAGTCTATCCTTATTTATTATTTTTACCCCACTATATTCAAACAATACCACATCTATTAAATCAGCCCTTCTTCTATGCGGTTGAGAGCGATTATTAATCCAGCTATTTAATGTAGCAAAAGAAACCCCCAGTTTCACAGCAAGTTTTTCTTGGGTTAACCCAGATAATTGTTTTATAATTTTTAGCTTCTCTGATATTTTCATACATTATTATTATATAAAACTTTATAAAGTATGTCAATATCTATTACTCTATAAAGTTTGACAAAATAATTTTATCCATGAAAAAAGAGGGCTACTTCCCTCTTTCTTTTTTAATAACAATTATTTCCTATGTTCTTTAATAAATTCTAGAATTTCCCGCTTAAATCTATCTTTGGAAAATTTTAAAGCATACTCTCTTATCTTTTCTGGTTCAAACTTATAATTAGAAAAAGATTCAATAACTTTAATTAAATCAGTAGCAGTTTGCTTTTTGAAAAATATACCAGTCTCACCTTCTTTGACAGTTTCTGTTGCTCCGCCCTTTTTATAGGCAATTACTGGCCGTCCGGCAGCCATAGATTCAACAACAGTAATACCGAAATCTTCTTCTTGTGGGTTAATAAAGGCCAAGGCTCGACTATATAGCTTGGCTTTTTCTTCATCAGTCACTCTGCCTAGGAATTCAATATTTTCTGCTCCCTGAGCAATTTTTTCCAATCTAGCTTTATCAACTCCATCACCAAAAATTTTTAGTTTATATTTAGAGCCTAATTTTTTAAAAGCTTCGACTACTATATCCACTCTCTTATAGGGGGCTAAACGACAACCAATTAAAAAGTAATCTTCAACCTCTTTACTGACAGAAAAAATATCTGTTTCTACTGGCGGATAAATCACCACTGAGTTTCTTCTGTAATATTTTTTTATTCTCTTTTTTACTGTATATGAATTAGCAATAAAATGATCCACCCTATCCGCAGCTAATCTATCCCAAGTTCTTAATCTTGTTAATATCAAAGAAATAATTTTCTTAAGGTACTTATTATACTTTAACTCATTAAGATACTGATGGGTATCACTCCAAAGGTAACGAGTTGGCGTATGACAATAACAAATATGTAATGTTTCCGGCATAGTGATAACTCCTTTGGCAAACGAGCTGGTGTCTGATATCACTAAGTCAAACCCTCTTAAATCAAAAAACTCTACCGCCATTGGCATAAACGGCAAGTACCATTTATAGTGACTAACTCCTCCTGGCAATCTTTGAATAACTGAAGCTTCTATATGTCTGTCTTTATAATATTTTCGAGCGTTCTTTTTATCATAAAGCAAGGTATAGATAGGGGCTTTCGGGAACATTGGCAAAAAAGTCTGTAGGACTTTTTCAGCACCACCGTCTTGAGCTAGATGATCATGTATTAAAGCGGTCTTCATATTATTCAGCCTCCCGATGACGAATTACCGCCCAGGGAGTTTTTAATAAAATATTTATATCTAATAACATAGACCAATTTTCAATGTAATATAAATCCAATTTTGCTTCTTCATCAAATAATAAATCACTTCGACCAGATATTTGAGCTAGGCCTGTAATTCCTGGCTTAATAGTCAATGACTTCCTATGATTATTTTCATATTTAGCCACTTCCTCTGGTAAATGTGGTCTTGGACCTACTAAACTCATTTTACCAGAAAAAACTAAAAATAGTTCTGGTAACTCATCGATACTCCAACGTCTAATAAATCGACCCATTCCCGTAACGCGAGGATCATCTTTTATCTTTACCATGGGCCCGTCTGGTCTAATATTCTTATTAGCCAATTCCTTATAGCGCATGTTATCACTCTTTGGGATCATAGATCTAAATTTCAGATAACGAAATGGTTTACCGCTTTCTCCAATACGATATACATAGGAACCATCATCACGACGAGAAAAGAACACTGGCCCTCGAGAGTCTAGCTTAATTAATATAGTAACTATCAATAATAAAGGAGAAAGAAAAGCTATTAATAACCCTGAGAAAATAATATCAAAAATTCTTTTAGTAATTCGACCCCAACCTTCTAAAGTAGTTCTTTTTACTTCCGCCACTGGGATACCAGCCAATTCCATTACTTCTGTTCTTAGAACTTTAACTCCTAATAGATCAGCAGCGTATTTAAAAACAATGTGGTTATCCGTAGCAAAATCATATAATTTTAAAGTCTCGGCCTTGGAAAGATTGGGATCAGACTGAATAATTTCATCTATTTCTTGATCTTTAATAAACTCGGCTAACTCTGCCCAAGTTTCTGATTTTATTTCTCTCACTCTCTTTACTACCTTATAGCCGGAGTTCTTACGACTAGAAAAATGATAAATTAAAGTATCAGCTGTCTTACCAGCGCCAATTAGCAACACCTTACGCACTCCCCAGCCATGTCTATATAATATTCTCTGTAACCAACGAACAAATAACCTACCAAAACTAACATAGAAAATAGCGAATATCCAACCCGCTAATACAATAAAACGAGAATCAAACAATTCTCGACGGAAAAAAATTAAAATCACAATTAATGCTAGTCCGGTTGAACAAGCTAAAAACACTTTATGTATTTCTTGACCCAGCTTCCTAGAACTCTTAATAGAATACAGTCCAGCAAATGTAAAAATCACTAGCCATAGTAAACTAATTATAAATAGAGCTGAAATATATTCATTAAAAGGTAGATCGAATATAACCGGTCTAATACCTCTAGTAAATTCCGAAAAACGCAAGTAATAAGCACTAATACCTGCTAAAAATATCATTAGGAAATCCACTGGCACTAACAAAAAGGATAGCCATAGATGTGTCTTTTTCATATTTATATAAATGTTTAAAAAGTAAAAAAAGGGTGGGCTGTAAGCCGGATTCTGTCAAGGATGATCATCTATCTTGTTCATTTATTGCTAAACGAATCTTGCGAGCTACTTGTTCCTCAAAGAGGTTTGCTCTTGCTCCAGGCAGGGTTTACCATGCACTCTTGTCACCAAGAGGCAAAAACTGTGGCCCCTCTGAGAGACCTCAGCTTACTTTTCACCTTTCGCCGCTAGGGCTAGTATAGTCTCTGTGGCACTTTCCCTGGGATCACTCCCGGTGGGCGTTACCCACTACCGCTTTCCTCACCTAAAATTGGTGATTTGGAGTCCGGACTTTCCTCTCAATCTTGTAAAAAGAAAGAGCGATCATCTGCCTACCCTTTAAATAAATATAGTATATAATCACGAAAAAGTCAAAAGAAAATACCCCTATAAACCAGGGGTATTTAACAAAAAACCTAAAAATATGAAAAATAAAAGCTGTCCTAAATGAGACAGCTTTTTTTTGACTATATATTATTATCCCAAAATAAAAAAGTGTCAAGGGTAATTCTGTTGATAACTATCCACAATTTGATCTTTAATCAAAATTCCTTGGAAAATCTTCATTTCATCCAAACGATAATAGAAATTTTCAGCAATAATTTTTAATTTATTTGGTTTCTCAGCTAACCAAGTCTTATTCCAAGTCATTTTCTCTTCCTCATCAACATACAATCTAAGTTGATAATCATAGGAATCATAGACTAAGACTATCTGATGCCAGGCATCGTCATTCGGTATAATATCCTGAGGTATTAAAATAGTCTGATTATTAAAAATAATTTTAGACTGGGTTGGAGTAATTACAATACCAAATAAACTATTAACAGCAGAAGAGAGTAATATTCTACTTCTACCTCCGGATGGATAGGCACTGTTTTGCCACCAGAATTCTAAGCTAATATCTTCACCTACAAAACTACCTAAATTTGCAGATATTTCTAATTGCTGATTATAATCATGCTCAATACCAAAACCATTCACCCCCAAAGACCAAAGCTCTGGAACAATTTCCATATTGTAACCACTAACAGAATCTGCGACTGTGTTCCCTGTTCCTTCTGAAAAAGACCAATAATGCTTTACTTCAGCTACGGATTGACTAGAACGTTCTGTCTTAGGCTCTAAAGGTTCAAGACTATCAGCAATCTCTGCAATTTCTTCTAAACTCAAAGTCTTATTAAATATAGCTAGCTCATCAATATAAGAGTGGTTATTATCTTCGGAAATGCTCAAGTGACCGAAATCTGACAAATAAGAACCAATTTCTTTTTCTAGAGATAATTGACCATCCTGATATATTTTTAATGAAGATGAGGCTAATTCAGTAGTAATTGCTAGGTGATGCCAAGTATTATCACTAAACAAAGACAGGTCATAAATCCTGGATCGTCCTTGATTGGGTAAATAAATATCACTATATGATGTGCCTAGAATCAGAGCTAAATTATTATCTTCCTGATTCTCCCATCCTAGAAGTAATCGACTGTTATCAGCTGGTAATTTATAAAATAAACTAACTGTGAAATTGTTATTATCTAAACCATTCACCCATGGCAAAACAATAGGATCATCTCGATAGGCCTGTTGTATCCCACAGCCCCATTTGCCTGGATCCCAATTAATCATTTGACTAATATTATTATCCGAAATACTATCCTGCGCGTTATCGCCTCTACAGGCATCAAAATGCCATAGAGAACCTAGAGCCTGATTAGGTAACGTCTCTGCTTCTCCACCACCAGAATCCGGGTCCCCACTAGATACCTCTAGAGGCCAGAGTAAAAAATCCTGATAATTCTGATTACTATCATAGCCAAGGGCTAACTGGCCAGATTCTTTTCCTTGTAAAATATCAATGGTGGAAGTGGCTGTTTCTTTCCTAATTAATATATTATTGGCCAAAATCTCAACCGCTGGTCCTTGTCCTTCAAATAATATGCTATCTGGACCGAACCCAACTAAATCAATAATATCTTCATCATTGAAACTACTAACCACATCTTTAGCTAGGAAAATCGAATAACCATTATCTGACCAAGTAAACTGGTCTCTGAGAGCAACTGCCTGGGCCTTAGACTTTATGTCTTCATTGGATTCATCCCGAGCTATTAAATAATAAGAGTTAGGCTGGATAACCCTCTCACCAAAATAATTTGCATCTTCATCGGCATTAAATCTAATTAATATACTGGGATCTGTGGCAGTTTTTGTTTTTTCTAATCTAATATCTTCATGGGCTAGATCAACAGCTTGAAAACAAGGATTATATATTTCAATCCAGTCATTATTAGCCTCAGCAAAAATTCTACTAATCACTAATTGATCAACACACTCATTAACTGGATCTTCTACTGGGACTTCTACAACTCTGCTAGAACCAGAACTAACAGAGGGCGAACTATAATTACTTGTATTAGAAATAATAGGTACCTCTATTATTACCTGGGTATCTTCTTCAACCTCAATTAGATCAGGATCGACAATATTGTCATAAATAAGATCGTTTTGTTCAAAAGGATTATTTATTATCTCCGGCTCTATACTTGGTTGATTAATTAACTCTCTAAAATATGCTAAATCTTGATCCAAATTATCCTCTACCTCCTCTGAGTCGCAAACGCCGGAAAAGAGCCCTAGCTTTTGATTCTGAGCCAAATTATGGGCACTAACAATCCGGTTGACCTTATCTTGGTCTTCGGCAACTGAGCAATTTTTATTATCTTCACAAAGAAATGGCACAGCCAAGCCCTCTCTGGTTAATCTTTCATTTACAAACACCCAATTACCTTCCTCTTTGACATAAACATAACGTAACCAACGACCAAAATTATCCATTTCTAGATTACTATCCTTTTCTAATCTAACTTCTTTAGATTTTAATAACTCTTGGTTTCTTTCTGCCGCCACCCAGGCTAAACACTGGTCATTTTTTCTAAATAAATTCTTTAATTCTGGAGTATCCATGCCAATGTATCGGACCTTCTGACCATTAGTTAATATAATAGTATCACCATCAACGACCCTAAGAACTTTATATATATTATCTGGCTCTACCACTGATTGAACAATCTTCTCTACTAAAGCTTCCGCGACTGGAACTAATAAATCTTCAGTAGATATTTCTGGAGCCACAACCTCCTCTGAAAAAATTTCTTCGGCCGAGACAAAAGCTTTCTGACTATTAAAATAATCTACTACCTTTTTCACAACTGATAACGGCTGATTTATAAAAGCCCATTTCAGGGCTATTCCTAAACCACTCTTCCCAGCTCTAATATCAGAATCTAAAGACTCACTGGCTATTTGGATATCTACTTCTACATCTTCTAGGTTAGTTTGTAAAAATTGGGTGTATGGTAGAAAAAAATACCTATTACCCTGATATTGCTTACCGGCATTAAAGCCAAATATCTCTGGAGCGGGAAAAAAAGTGTTAGTATAGGGATTTATTCTAGAAAACTCTCTAACCTTAGAAAAAACATCTCCACGACTATTAAATCTACTATAATCATCATAGCCATCTGGAGTAATATCTATACTATAATTTTGCTGATCATATTCTAATTGAGATAAATCATAGGGATTGCCTATACCAGCGCTTTCATAAAGTTTTTCTGTTAAACCAACACAGGTCCAGTCTCCACTGCCAGGTCCTTTTTGATTATGGAAATCAAAATCATAGGCAAAATCATATTCGGCTAAAGTTTCGGCTAACATAGCCACTTTTAATCTTTGCTCTTCAGTTAAGTTTCTAGGAATTTTAGCTCCTAGAAATTCCTCCTTACGACTTAAATCTACAAAATATTTAGCAGGGGTTTTAACAACTCCGCCAGCCAGAGCTTCAATCACATAATGTTCACCCTCGCTTTCGCCAATATAAATACCTACATGACCAGAATAAATATTTTTTACCATTCCCTTACTAGCCTTTATTAACTCTTCCTCATTGTAACCATACATTCGACCATTATCTGAAGTACGATAAAGTAGGCTGCCGATGGGTAAAGCCCGGGCCATTTTAACATTCCAAGACAAACAAAGCATTAGGCTAAAGAATAGTATTATTAAAATTTTCTTAGTCATATAACAAAGAATTAACTAAAATTTGATTTTGATTATTAAAACTATACATCTTCAACCATTCCTTCACTTCTAGGGAATAAAAATTTGAATAACTGTTTAATAGAAATAGTAATGACTGTTCTAAGCCAAGATCGTGAAAATCTAATAAACGAACAAAGATATCCAAATCTGAAACAAGAAAATATCGGTCTTTCTCTTTTATATTGCTTAATCCCTTTATAGCTTCTTTTAGTATCTCTAATTCTGTATCCTGTCGTAAAATCTCTTTATATGTTTCAGCTAAATAATCATTGGAAAAACTACTATACAGGCTTCTCAGAGCCACTTTTCTTTGGGTAACGCTTAAATTCTTATTATTAACTATCTCCAATAGCGGCGCCTGGGCATTACTCAAATTTGGCGATAATAATTTATAGGCTTCAAGTTTTAACATATAGTCAATATTTTTATTATTTATTATCTCCAATAACAATTCTTGATTGGTTGAATTCTTGACGATAAAGATTTGTAAATCAATATCATATTTTGAATTAACAACTAATCGTCTAACCCTGTCATCATCATCCATAATAATATTCAACCATTCATGTCTTTTTTGCCAACAAGTTTCATGACATATCTTTTCGCTATCAAATTCTCTAATTAATTTTCTGGTGGCTGATTTTTCTCTTAGGGGAGTTGGCATAAACCTAAGAGAACTAAATATAGATAACAAAAAATAAAGCATAATTACTAAAATAATACCTAACCAATATTTCTTTTTAATCTTCTTATTTCTCATAGTTGTTTCGCCCCTGGATTCTGACTGCCCAAACTCAAAAACCAGGGGCGCTATAAATTACAACTATTACAACCTAGCAAGTCCTAAGTTAAAGAAAATTAAAAGATAAGTAAAAATGAAATGAGAAAATAGCTTTTACATAACAAGAAATAATTCTACCGCAGGTTAACAAAAGGAAATAAAGATTATAGAATAATATGATTTTGAACTTTAAAAACATGAAAAAACACCTCACTGGGTGTCTTTTCAATAGACAAAATTTATAAATACCTGTAAATATCGTGTTTACCAATAGAAATAAACAATATGTCACCATTATACATTCGCTCAAATATTATCCTATAATTACCAGTTATAGAAATTGACCATATTCTCTTAAACTTACCATGTAATTCATGTAGACGGAGAGATGAATGAATAGGATTTCCTTTGAATATTAATTCTTTTTTTAAGGCTAGGTCTATAATCTCTTTTGGTAATTTTTTTATTTCTTTCGAAAATTTTTTAGAATAGTATATTTCTTTGATTATCATAGAAGGTCAGCTAAAGATTTAGCTTCTATAGATTTCCCCTTTTTATACTCTTCTCTGGCTGACTTAATTGAACTTAAAAGCTCTATTTCGGAAATTAGATCTTTATCCGAATCAAATAGATATTTAATATAACCGGAAACAGATTCAAATCCTCTTTGTTTAGCACTTTTTTTAATATCCTTAGTTGTCTGCTGTGGTAATGATAAACTTAATACTTGACGCATATTTTTTAAATTAATTCTTATACACCTATAGTAATACAGCTGTATTACACTTGTCAAGCAACTAGGCTAAGAATAGTAAAAATTAATAAAAAGGTTCATCACTACTTTAACACTCTATATCTAAAATTCAGATAAACTTCTATTTATGATTGCAACAAAAAAAAGAGCATTAGCCCTTTTTTATATATTTATAATAAATATAAACACTATAAATTTTTATAAGTGTTATTGTCCCGTAATTTTATACTATCAATAATAATTGCTTGTTCTTCTCTATGAAAAATTATCCTAAATTGTTTAAATCTTGCTCTATAAAAATCTGTATTTTTTATTTTTATTATTTTTAGATCTTTATCATTATTTATAATACTATTTAAAACATTTAAAAGGCCTATTTGGTCTCTCTGAGAAACTTTCAATAATAATTTTTC
>Ga0307992_1000239_pt1 | contig 35560 bp, 31 predicted proteins | sample EllFjometagen133_FD_203162 | JGI IMG/M metagenome (GOLD analysis project Ga0307992, IMG submission 203162) | Marine microbial communities from Ellis Fjord, Antarctic Ocean - #133 | ecosystem: Environmental > Aquatic > Marine > Unclassified | place: Southern Ocean | collected 2014-10-08
TGACATAAGTATTGTGAAATTGATAAACCAATTCCGGATGATGCACCTGTAATAACGATAACCTTCATTTTTATTCCTCAAAACCTTCTAAACTCTCTAGGACTTTTGCAATTTTATCAATTGCAATATCCATTTGTTCTTCTGTATGTGTTGCCGTATAACTCGTGCGAATCAAACATTCTCCAACTGGTGTAGCTGGGGGAATAACTGGATTCACATAAACACCTTGTTCAAACAATTGATTACATGCAAACATTGTTTTTAACGTTGTATACGTATAAATCGGAATAACTGGTGTTTTTGAGTCTTTTATTTTTAACCCGCGCGCTTTAAGTCCTTGGCGCATATATTCTGAAATATCTGCTAAGGCTTTGACGCGTTCTGGTTCTTTTTTTAGAATTCTAAGTGCAGCAAGTGCTGCAGCAGTATTAGCTGGTGGAAGTGCTGCAGAAAATATATAAGGACGTGAATTATGTCTTATGAATTCAACGATATCTTTATCTGCTGCCATGTATCCGCCAAGACTTGCTAGTGATTTAGAAAAAGTTCCCATAATGATATCGATTTCTTTTTCTAGGCCAAAATGTTCAGCAGTACCTCTACCGCCTTGACCTAAAACTCCAAGTCCGTGCGCATCGTCAACCATTGTACGAGCATTATATTTCTTAGCTAATCTCACGATTTCTGGAAGGTTAGCAATATCGCCACTCATAGAAAAGACACCATCAGTAATGATCAGTTTCCCTTTATTTTCTGGAGCTTTTGCTAATTTTCCTTCTAAGTCTTTCATATCATTATGCTCAAAACGAATAACTTCAGCATAACTCAGTCGAGTTCCATCATAAATACTTGCGTGATTTTCTTTATCAGAAAAAATGAGGTCATTTCGTCCAGCAATACTTGAGATGATTGCTAAATTAGTTTGAAAGCCAGTTCCAAATATTGAGCAATCTTCTTGATTTAAAAAAACTGCTAATTCATCTTCTAATTCTCTATGCAAATTAAGTGTTCCGTTTAAGAAGCGTGAACCGGATACTCCAGTTCCATATTTTAAAGTTGCTTCTATAGATGCTTGAATGACTTCTGGGTGTGACGTTAGTCCTAAATAGTTATTAGAACCAATCATGATCATTTCTTTGCCTTCCATATGAACAACAGTATCTTGCTTACTAGTTAATTCATGAAAGTATGGATAATATCCGCCTTCACGAGCTTTTTTTGCAGCATCATATTGATAACATTTTTTGAATAAATCCATCTTTCTTTCTCCTTTAAAAAAACCGCTTAAATCTATTATATTACATTTTTGGTTTTATATGGGTTTTTGATTGCTCTTAAACCTGTTATATCAAGGATATATAATATCCTTTTTTGCCTTGGTTTTTATTACTATTCTATCATAACATAATTCTTAGAAATTTGTGCTGCTAATTTTGCGTTGTTATATACTAGTTCTAAATTTGCATCAAGGCTATGTCCTTTAGTAATCTCTTTAATTTTTGATAGCAAATATGGTGTTGTGTCTTTGCCTTTTATTCCGTCTTCATTTGCATCAAGAAGTGCTTGATCAATCACACCACCAATGACCTTAGAATCCATACTAAACGCCTTAGGAATCGGATTAGCAATAACTACGCCGCCTTTGAGTCCTAGATTCCATTTCGCATGGATTAACTTTGCGATATCTTCTGGTGATTCCATTGCATAATCAAGATTAAATCCAGATTCTCTACTATAAAAAGCAGGAAGCTCTTTGGTTTGGTATCCTAAGACTTCGACACCTTTGGTTTCTAAAAACTCTAAAGTCAGTCCTAAGTCAAGAATTGATTTAGCACCTGCACATACGACAGCAACACTAACATTTGCTAGTTCTTCTAGATCTCTTGAGATATCAAATGTTTTTTCAGCGCCACGATGCACACCACCAATACCACCAGTAGCAAATACTTTAATACCAACCATTTCAGCAATCAGCATGGTTGCTGATACTGTAGTTGCTCCCGTTTTGTTCTGTGAAAGAACAAATCCAAAATCTCTTTTGCTTACTTTTAAAACATTTTTGGATTTAGCAAGTTCTTCTAACTCGTTTGAGGTTAATCCAACTTTGATCTTTCCATTAAGAATTGCGATGGTTGCAGGTACTGCACCTTCGCTTCTTATAATTTCTTCAACTCGGTTTGCCATCTTGATATTTTCAGGATAAGGCATGCCATGTGAAATGATTGTAGATTCTAAAGCTACAACTGGTAAATTTTGATCTAACGCTTTTTTAACATTAGGATGAATCTCGATATATGATTTCATAATTGATACTCCTTTATTGTTTCTATTAATTGTTTTTGATTCATAGCCGAAGATACTGCTTCTTCTACGTCAAGTGTAATGATGGATGCAGCCATACCACAAGCAAATGGATTGAGTTGGTTAATTTTCGCATAGATGATACCTGCAAAAAATGCATCACCAGCACCTGTTGTATTTAATACACTAACGTTTCTTGCTTTTGAAAACTGATGTTTAAGGCCATTAAAGACATAAGCACCTTTTTTCCCTTGGGTTATATAGACTTCTTTAACACCAAGATTGTAAAAATATTCGCCTAATCTTTCAATATCTTTAGATGTTTTACAATCTAACCCTGATAATGACATCGCTTCAATCAAGTTCATCTTTAATGTGTGTATCTTATGATAATGTGTTTTAATTTTTTGTGCTTTTTTTGTTGATATCGCTTCAACATATATTGGTGCTGTCGCTATGTCGAAAATATACGATAAAACATTTTGATTGAAATTCGTATCTAAAACAAGCAAGTCTGCTTGTTTAATAAATAACTCTTTTTCTTTGATTTGCTCTACTGAGATGTTTTCTATTTCATCCATAGCAGCAATAGAAACGAACATATCTTTATTGTGATCTAAAACCGCTAAATAACTAGGTGTTTTTACTGTTTCAATAACTTCAAAATCAATACCCGTTTTAGAGCCAGCTTTGATGATTTTTTTTCCTATATCATCTTTACCAATCGCTGTAATAAGCATAGGATTCAAATCAAGTCTAGCAAGATTTTCAGCAATATTTCGCCCCACTCCGCCATAAGAGTCTAACAAATATCCTGGATTAGAATCATTTAATTTTATTGAATGGTGAGCATATGCAAATATATCATGATTAGTACCGCCTATAATAACTATCTTTTTCATATTATAGATCGATATCTAACGACATTTTTTTAAGTGCTTTAATCTGCTCTTTAGAGCCAACAACAATCATTTTATCATCTAATCTTAAAATCTCGTCAGCTTTTGGATTGAAAATGAACACATCATTTTCCCTTCTAATTGCTAGAACAATTAAACCAGCTTTTTCTGATATCTTAGCGTTTCTTAATTTCTTATCAATTAATTCCGAACTTTCTTTAATAACAACTTCTTCCATGTCTATTGACATGTTTTTAGTATCAATGATATTATCAACAAAGAATTGCACATTAGGACTTAGCATCATTGCTGCCATTTTCTTACCACCGATTTCATCAGGTGATACAGTATTGTTGGCACCAGCGCGTCTTAACTTCTTATCTGAACGTTCTTCATGTGAGCGTGCAACGATATGCATGTTAGCATTTAATTCTCTCGCTGTTAAAACGACAAACACATTATCCGCATCTTTAGCAAGACATGCAATTAACCCTTTTGCTTCTTTAACTCTTGCTTCTAAAAGAACCTCTTCTTTTGTAGCATCATCTAATATATATTTAACATTCATTTCTTTTAATTTTTCAATTGCCTCAAGGTCATTTTCAATAACAACAAATTCAACTTCTCTTCTTTTTAATTGTTTAATGACGTGAAATCCAGTTTCACCGGCTCCACATATAATGATATGGTTGTTTAATTTTTCAATTTCTTTTTTCATTTTATTCTTCCTCCAAGCTTCATTTATACTTCCTTCACTTAAGAATTTAAACACTGTTGTAAGTAAGAACCCTACCATCCCAACACTCACTAAAATGAAACCAATGGAAAACCATTTGGCTAGAGTATTCATGTCAGTAACCTCTCGGTATCCTACCGTTGAGATTGTAATAATAGTCATATAAAGTGCATCAATTAATGACAAGTTTAAGATTAACATATATCCGATGGTAGCCCCTACAATAAGTAAGACCATAACACCAATCCAGATGAATATCTTTTTAATTTTCAAAGTATCACCTTTTCTTTTTAAGTAATCGTATTATACCATAAAGATAAATAAAAAAGAGCATGTTGATATGCTCTCAAATGTGTGTATTCATGTTTTGTTAAATGGTCGCAGTATTGATCGTCGTAGGCAACTTTTTCCATTTGTTAAGTAAATCATACTGATTGATTTCTTGAATTGTAGATTCAGCTAAATAGTGATATCCTTTTTCATTTGGATGAACCCCATCGGTGCACATATACGCATTTGCATCTTCTAAAAAACTCATTTTCTTTCTAATATCTAATACCGTGCATCCTGTTTTCATAGCACATCTCAATATCGCTTGGCTATACATTTCTTGATGTCTCGATATATTTTCAACATCATTTTCTAAAAATATCATCATTTTTTCTGGATCTCCCATTTTAGAAATGACATTATCAAAATACGATTGAGAATCTAGAGGAATGATTGTTGTTAGTACAACCGTTACGCCTCTATTCGTAAGTTTTTCAATCATTTCAATGAGCATCCGTTCAAAATCTTCTAAAGGTGTTTTAGGATCATGCGCAATGTAAGGATTCTCAGAAACCTTCTTCCAATCATAATCCGAGTCGTTTCCACCTAAAGAAAATACTGCATATACTTGCTCTGATTGATTCATGGAATCAAGATATTTATCAACTATTTTCTTATCATATATTCTTTTTAATGTTTGTCCATACAAAGATATATTATCTATTTCTTGCCCGAAGTAATTTGAAACGAGTTTAACTGCATTATCTTTAATTGTTTCTATTTTTCCTTTGACAGTAACAATCCCTTTAGCAACTGAATCTCCAAAAACAACAGTACGCATAAAACCACTCCCTTTACCTCTTATTATAAGTGGGTAAACCATTTTTTTTGCTCTACCTCATTTCAACTTACTCTACAGATGATCATCGCTCCTGTAGAATTTGAATTTTAAACTCTACTAGCAGTAGAATTTATATGTTTTCAATTGTTAGTCCATGATATAATAATGTTATGGACAATATAAAAGAACTATTCGCACAAAACTTAATACATTATCGTAAAACCTTGGGGTTAACTCAGCTAGACTTAGCTGAGCGGTTAAATTACTCCGATAAAGCAATCTCTAAGTGGGAAAGAGGAGAATCGTTACCCGATGTCATTACTTTAAAAGAAATTGCTGGAATCTTTAATCTGACAATTGATCAATTGATTAGTAAGCATGCTTATAACAAAGATATTCCTGAACTTCACGTTATAGAAACCAAAAAACAGACCATTTTTAATTTGAAATTAGCTTTACTTTCTGGTTCTGCTATATTATTTGTTGCTATTATCGTGTTTGTTATACTCACGCTTGTAAAACCTGAACAACAATATACATGGCTTGTCTTTATTTATAGCATTCCTTTAATATGTATAGCATTCTTACTCTTTGCAATCTTTTCTAAAAAAAACAAATTAATCATACTCTTTGCAGAACTATTTGCATTTAGTATTTCACTTGTTTCATTTTTATCACTTGATATTGCCAACACTTGGTTAGTTTTCTTAATCCCTATTCCGGTATTCTTTATTCTATATTTTTCGTTATCTTTAAAATCAGAAAAGTAATTACAATAATCCCATAAACAAAAGGATCATTCTTTAGAATGGTCCTTTTTTCTCTCGCTTGGTAAACTGAAATTATATTTCACAAATAAAAAAGGTATCTAGCAAATTGCTAGGTACCTTGTTTCACTATTTTTCGATATTAATACTCTGATTCTTCTTCTTCAGTATAAGTGTTTGAACGATCATACTCGAAAGTTGCTTCTCTTAGGATACCTGTTCCAGCTGGAATAAGTCCACCAATAATAACATTTTCCTTCAAGCCATGAAGTTCATCCGATTTACCTCTGATTGCTGCATCTGTCAAGATTCTAGTTGTTTCCTGGAAGGATGCTGCCGATAAGAATGAATCACTTCTTAGTGATGCTCTTGTAATACCAAGTAGAATAGGACGTCCAACGGCAGGTCTCTTGAATGCTCTAAAAGCTTCTTTATTGACTCTCTTGAATTCAGCAACAGATACTTCTGTTCCTGGTAACAATTCAGTATCACCTTCGGTAACAATACTAATTCTTCTTAGCATTTGACGAATGATTAATTCGATATGCTTATCACTAATTTCAACGCCTTGTGCGCGATATACTTTTTGAACTTCTTCTAAGATGTACATTTCAGCTGCTTCAGCTGATACAACGCGTAGTAATTCTTTAGGATTAATTGAACCTAATGTCAATCTTTGACCCGCTTTAACAGTAGCGCCTTTACGGAATAAAGCTTCAACATTTGGATCCATTGTGTATTTATAGTCTTTTTCATGAGCATCAGTAATTGTTACGACCGAAATACCACCACGTTGGCGTTCTATCGATTTAACTTTACCATCAACTTCACTAATAACGGCTTTCCCTTTAGGGTTTCTAGCTTCAAATAACTCTTGAATACGTGGAAGACCTTGAGTGATATCAGATGCAGAGGCAACACCACCAGTGTGGAAGGTTCTCATTGTTAACTGAGTACCAGGTTCACCAATAGATTGTGCTGCGACAACCCCAACAGCTTCACCGACTTCAACACGTTTATTTGTTGCAAGATTTCTACCATAACACTTCGCACAAACACCGGTGTCTGAGTTACATGTTAAATTACTTCTAATTTCGACACCTTTAACCTCAGCCTTAATAATAACTTGTCCAAGTTCTTCGGTAATCAATTCATTGCGTTTAACTAAAACTAGTTTAGTTTTTGGATGCATAACATCTTTGCTGACATAACGCCCAACAATTCTATCATATAATGGAACGATCTCTTTTGTGTCATCCATAACTGGTTCCATATAAACACCACGTTCAGTGCCGCAATCTTCATCAACAACGATGACATCTTGGCTCACGTCAACTAAACGACGTGTTAAATATCCTGATTCAGCAGTCTTTAACGCTGTATCAGTTGATCCTTTTCTCGCTCCATGAGTGGAAATAAAGAATTCGGATACTGTCAAACCTTCTCTAAATGATGCTTGTACTGGAACTTCGATAATTTCGCCCTTAGGATTATTCATCAGACCACGCATACCAGCAAGCTGAGCAAAGTTTGATGCGTTACCACGAGCACCAGAATCAGACATCATATAAATATTATTATCTTTATCAAATTCAGCCATGAGGCCTTTTTGAATATCATCACGTGCATCTTGCCATTCTTTAATAACTAAATCACGGCGTTCTTTATCTGTAAGCATACCATCTTCATACCAACCTGTAATATCTGCGATATTTGAGTTTGTTAAGTCGATACGTTCATGTTTCTTAGAGTAAACATTAATGTCAGCAAATGATACCGTAATACCAGCAACAGTTGAATATTTAAATCCAAGATCTTTAAGTCTGTCTAGCATCTTAGATGTTTCACTAATTTGTAGATCTTTAAAGACTTGAGCAATAATTTGTGCTAAGAATTTCTTCTTAAATGGCCCAGGTAATTCCATATTCTTCATAAATTCTTTTGGATTGACTCCCTTTTCAAAGAAATATTCATCCGGTGTTGTATTTTCTAAATTCACCAAGCTAGGTTCATTTAGATATGGGAATGTTGGAGGAAGAATACGGTTAAAGATAAGTTTACCAAGTGTTGTAACTAAATATTTATGCATTTGTTCTTCGGAAAACTTTTGGTTAATTGATTTTGGATCAATAACTATTCTTGTGTGTAATCCAATTTCTTGATGTTGAAAAGCAAGATATGCTTCATCATAATTAGAGAAGAAATGTCCTTCATTACGGTTTTTAAAATCATATTCTTCTTGTCTTTCTTTTGCGCGATATCCCTTAAATGATTTATCTTTTCTTTCTTCAATTGTTAAATAATAGTTTCCAAGTACCATATCCTGTGATGGCGTAACAACTGGTTTACCATCTTTAGGATTTAGAATGTTATTTGAGGCAAGCATAAGAAGTCTTGCTTCTGCTTGTGCTTCGTTTGATAAAGGTACGTGGACAGCCATTTGGTCACCATCAAAGTCAGCGTTGAACGCTGGGGTAACAAGTGGGTGAAGACGAATTGCTTTACCATCAATAAGTTTAGGTTCAAACGCTTGAATACCAAGTCTATGAAGTGTTGGTGCTCTATTTAGTAGAATTGGATGTTCTCTAACAACCTTTTCTAAAGCTGCCCAAACATCATCATCCATACGTTCATATTTACTATTAGCATTCTTTTTAGAATTAGCATCATTACCTGTTAATTTTTGTAGTTCTCTTAAAACGAAAGGCTTGAATAAGATAATCGCCATTTCTCTAGGAATACCACATTGATACATTTCAAGGTCTGGTCCAACAATAATAACAGACCGGCCTGAATAATCAACACGTTTACCGAGAAGATTTTGTCTAAATCGTCCTTGTTTACCACGAAGCATATCGGATAGTGATTTTAAGTGTCTGTTTCTTTCAACAGCAGCTTTTTTACCACGTTTAGCATTATCAAATAATGCATCAACAGCTTCCTGAAGCATACGTTTTTCATTCTTAGTAATCAAACGAGGTGCCATTTGTTCTTTTTGTTTTTTCAAACGATTATTACGGTTTAGAATACGACGATATAAGTCATTAAGATCGGTAGTCGCAAAGCGTCCACCATCTAAAGCAACCATAGGTCTTAAATCTGGTGGGATTACTGGAATAACATCCATAACCATCCACTCGGGTTTGTTGTCTGAATTGTTGAATGCTTCAACAACTTCAAGACGTTTGATGATACGTTCTCTTTTTTGTTTAGAACTTGTCTTAAGTTTTTTGCGTAATGTCTTAACTTCTTTATCTAAATCAAGTTCTTGTAGTAACTTTTTAACAGCTTCTGCGCCAGTTAAGGCCGTGAATCTGCTACCATATTCTTCAGTTAAAGAACTATAATCTAGTTCAGATAAAATCTGTTTTTTGGATAATGGTGCAGTTCCTGCATCAGTTACGATATATGATGCATGGTAAACAACTTCTTCAAGTTGCTTAGCTTTAATTCCGAGTAAGATTGCTAAACGAGATGGAGAGTTCTTTAAATACCATGTATGAACGACTGGAGCTTCTAATTCAATATGTCCCATGCGTTCTCTACGTACTTTAGATTCAGTAATTTCAATACCGCACTTTTGACAAATTTGGCCTTTATTACCGCTTTGTTTCTTACCACATGCACATTGATAATCGCGTGTAGGTCCGAAAATGCGTTCACAGAACAATCCGCCTTCTTCAGGTTTAGATGTTCTATAATTGATTGTTTCATGCGTTTTAACTTCACCATATGACCATTGTCTAATTTCATCAGGCGATGCAAGACGAATCTTTAAATGGCTGTATGAACGGCTTCCATATCCTTTTCTGGCTGGATGAATCTGACGGTGAATACGTTCTGATAAATCAATATCAGCAAATTCTTCAGTTTCTTCTTCAGTAACAACTTCTGCTTCTGCTTCATGAATATGTTCATTAAGTGGATCAAAACCATAAAGTTCTAATATGTTGTTAATTTCTTGACGCAAAATTGCATCTTCTTCAAATAAATGATAAAGTGTGTGTCTATCAAATTCTAAAAATTCTTTTAAGTCTTGAATCTTCACACTTCTTAAAATCTCAACGCTTTCAGCACTTATATTTAAATTGTCTAAATTTCTAGGTAATGCGTAACGACGTAATATTGATTTAATTTCTTCAAAACTATCACCAAGCAATAAATTCAATTCTTTCAAATTAAACGTATTAAAGTCTTCGAGTTGATCAATACCCGATAACTTGAGGGCTTTGAGGGCTTCTTCAGATAACTTTAAAGATTCGACATGTAATGTTAATTTTTCTTTAGCCATCAACGAAATCCTCCTCTAAACTTGCTCGGATTGTTATCGACAAGTGATTTACCAGCTTCATTTTCTCCTGTATTCGCATCAATTAGCTCAACATAAAGACCCAGCGCTTGGAATTCTCTGGTTAATACTCTAAAGGATTCTGGAATACTTGCTTGAGGTACAGGTTTATCATGCGTAATCGCACTATAGACCTTATTTCTTCCAAGCATATCATCCGATTTAACAGTAAGCATTTCTTGAAGGGTATGAGCAGCACCATAAGCATATAATGCCCAAACTTCCATTTCCCCGAATCTTTGTCCACCGTTTTGGGCTTTACCACCCATTGGTTGTTGTGTAACTAGTGTATATGGCCCAACAGATCTCGCATGCAACTTATCGTCGACCATGTGAGAAAGCTTAATTATATACATCACACCAACTGAAATTCTATTTTCATAAGGTTCACCAGTACGTCCATCGTATAAAACACGTTTACCATCTGGATCAATACCGCCTTCAGCCATAATCTTAATCAAGTCAGCATCATCAACACCATCAAATACAGGTGTAGCAATTTTAACATTTAAGTTTTTAGCTGCAATTCCTAAATGAATTTCTAAAATCTGTCCAATATTCATACGTGATGGAACTCCAAGAGGGTTTAACATGATGTCAACAGGTGTTCCATCTTCCATATAAGGCATATCTTCTCTAGGAAGAATCTTGGAAATAACGCCCTTGTTACCATGACGTCCAGCCATCTTATCACCTTCAGAGATTTTTCTCTTCTTAGCAACATAAACGCGGATTGATTCATTAACGCCACTTGGCAATGCATCTCCATTTTTCTTTGAGAAATATTGAATGGATTGAACAACACCACCGCCACCATGAGGTACGCGTAATGATGAGTCTCTGTATTCTCTTGATTTTTCACCAATAACTGCATGAATTAACTTCTCAGAAGGACTTGGTTCAAATACACCTTTAGGTGTAATTTTACCCACAAGAATATCTCCTTCTCTAACTTCAGATCCCGCAATAATAATTCCACGTTCATCTAAGTTCTTTAATGCATCTAAACCAGCATTTGGAACTTCACGTGTAATTTCTTCACGTCCAGAGCCAGTCTTTAATTCTCTTGTTTCTATATCATATTCATCGATATGAATCGATGTATATACGTCTTCTTTAACTAAATCTTCACTCATGATGATGGCATCTTCATAGTTGTAGCCTTCCCAAGTCATGAATGCAACAGTAACGTTTCTTCCTAATGCAAGTTCACCTTTATCAGTCGATGGACCATCAGCAAGAATATCACCTTTTTCAACATATTCTCCATATTCAACAATAGGACGCTGTAAGATACACGTATCTTGGTTTGATCTAAAGAAACGGATTAAATTAAATGTTTTGCTTTCACCCATACCGTAATCGCTTAAGGTTTTAGCCATTTCATATGTATATGGCTTTTTAGGATCATATAAAACATTATTTCCAACCATAATCTTTTGTTCTGGTTCTGGAGTAATAACAACTTTTGTACTATCTACATAAGTAACAAACCCAGATGTATCACTTACAACAACACTACCCGAGTCTTTTGCTGCACGATATTCAATACCCGTACCAACAATTGGAGAATCCGGTTTAAGTAACGGTACTGCTTGTCTTTGCATGTTCGCACCCATAAGTGCACGTGATGCATCATCGTGTTCCAAGAATGGAATTGTTGATGTTGCAACAGATACGATCTGCTTAGGCGAAACATCCATATAGGTAACTTCTTCAGGATCGAACATTGAAGTTTCTCCACGGAAACGACCAATAACTCTTTCAGATATAATTGTTCCATCTTCATGAAGTTCAGTAGCTGCTGATGCGATAACTTCATCATATTCTTCATCTGCAGTCAAATAATCAAATTCAGGTGTAACAACATGCGTTCCTTTAGAACGATCAACTTTTAAATATGGCGTTTGAATAAAACCATATTGGTCAACTTTACCATATGTAGCAAGTGAACTAATCAACCCAATTGATGGGCCTTCAGGTGTTTCAATTGGACATATTCGTCCATAGTGAGAGTTATGAACGTCACGTACTTCAACGCCCGCTCTATCTCTAGCTAAACCACCAGTACCAAGTGCAGAAACTCTTCTCTTTTGAGTAAGTTCAGCAAGTGGATTAATTTGATCCATGAACTGTGAAAGCTGAGAGCTTCCAAAGAATGTTTTAATTGCACCAGCAAGTGGTGTCATGTTAATAATATTTGAAGGTGTAGCATCAGCAAATGTTGTCGTAGACATCTTGTCTTTAATATTCTTTTCTGCTCTTGCTAAACCTATTCTAAATTGATTTTTAAGAAGTTCACCAATTAAGCGTAATCTACGATTACCCAAATGGTCAATATCATCAGTTGATCCTAAGCCATCATATAAATTTAAATAATAACTCATACTTGCAACAACATCTGATAACGTGATATGTTCTTTCATTTCTCTTTGATCGTTACCAAGAACCTTAACAGCATAAATACGATCTGTTTCTGGATCTTTAACCGTAACATCAAGCATTTCAACGATAACACCTTCGCGTTCTCTTTCTTTTTCATAAACATCTTTACCGAAGAAGTATTTAATAACTTTTTCATCTAAAGATTGACGGTTTCTTCTTAATATAGCGTGAACTTCTTCGTTCACTTCTGTATTTTTAGAAATTAAAACTTCGCCAGTACGTAAATTAACGATATTATTTTTTGTGTAAAGTGTTTCTCCACCATCAGGAAGTCTTGTTGCTAGAATTTCTGCAGTTGTTTCATTTTGAAGTGAATTTTCCTTAGAAATAACTTGTTTTCTTAGAATGTGACGGTTTTCTCTTAGTATTTGGATAATTTCTTTAGTAATCTTTGTTTTTTCAGCAACGATAACTTCACCAGTTTCAGGATTAATCACATCCGTTGCAGTATAAGTTCCTAAAATACGCGATAATACATCGAGCTTCTTATTAAACTTATAACGCCCAACAGCAGCCAAATCATAACGACGACGTTCAAAAAGACGCATTCTTATGAATTCTCTAGCAGCGTCAGCAGGTACTTTTTCACCCTGTCTTAATTTAGAATATAGATCAACAATAGCTTCATCAGCATTTTTAGTTTCATCTTTATCAAAAGTAGCATCCATATAAACGGATTTACCGAATATTTCATAAATGTCTTTTTTAGTAGAAAAACCTAAAGCACGCATCATGGTAGTCATTGGTACTTTCTTCGAGCGGTCAAGCTTAGCATACATAATATTTTTAGAACCAAGTTCATATTCAATCCAAGCACCGCGAGTTGGGATAACTTGAGCCATAAACTTCACTTGGTTTAATTTCTTATCTAATTCACTTGTAAAATAGGCACCTGCAGAACGAATTATTTGTGATACAACGACACGTTCAGCGCCATTAATAACAAAAGTCCCCGATGGTGTCATATAAGGGATTTCACACATAAGCACAACATTTTCACGAACTTCACCTGTTACGGCATTTTCAAGTTTTACACGAGCTGAGAGTTGTTTCGCGTAATTAACGTCACGCAATTTTGATTCTTGTTCATCATATTTAGGTTCAGAAAGAAAATGTTCCTCAAAATATAATTTTAAATCGCCATTATGTCCTTCAATGGGCGAAATATCTGTTAATAATCCTCTAATACCTTCATCTATAAACCACTTAAAAGACTTGGTTTGAATTTCAATGAGGTCCGGTAAATCTATATCATAACGCATTCTTGAATAATTTCTGCGTTCTGCTTTTTTACCGTATTTGACGCTTCGATATCCCATAATCCACACTCCTATCGTATTTGGAATTCAGTATTTAATATGTAATATTAGTAAAAAGAAACAATGATTATGCATTTAACAATATTATCATATACTTTGTAAATAGTCAATGATATTTTTTACTTTCATATGAAAGCATCTAGATATTTTTTACTTTCTTGCAAAAAGTATCCAGTACCCCTTCTTTTTTTCAATAACTTCGCATTCCCCAAAAATACTTGTTAAGTGGTTCACTGAAGATGGAGCACCCTGTTTTTTTTGAATGACAACATACAAAACACCACCATCGTTCAAGTTTAAGTAAGCATCTTTGTATAATTTGAAGACAGTTTGCTTCCCAGCTCGAATCGGTGGATTCGTCAGAATAGCATCCGCTTTGATATTGACTTGATCAAAGAGGTTGCTAACGTTGATATGAATATTGTTTACAGCGTTTTCTTCTTGATTTTTTAGAGCCATTTCAACTGCTCTTTCATTGACATCAAAGAGATAGACATTTTTATCTGGATATGATTTGGCAATATAAATACCGATGGGTCCATACCCACATCCCATGTCAATCACTGTTTTTTGTGCATCTTCAAACTTAACCGTTTCTAGTAAGACACGCGTCCCATAATCTAGATAATCCTTACTAAAAATACCTAGATCTGTGAACAAGTTTAAGGTTATACCGCTGACTTCAACTTCATAACTTTTTATCTTATGATCAAGCTTATTATCGTTTATATAATAGTGACTCATGAGTCCCCCTCATAACAGCGAAAAAACCCGAGAATATTTCCCAGGTTATAATCTGCCTTAATTAGAAGTTATTTGATTTCAACAGTAGCACCTGCATCTTGTAATGCGGTCTTTAATGCTTCTGCTTCGTCCTTCTTAACGTTTTCCTTAATCAATCCGTCTGGAGTTTCTGTTAAAGTCTTAGCATCAGCTAATCCTAAACCAGTAGTTGCACGTACAACTTTAATAACTGAAATTTTGTTTGCACCATAAGTCTTAAGAATTACATTGAATTCTGTCTTTTCTTCTTCAACTTCAGCCGCTGCTGCTGCTGGAGCTGCAGATATTGCACTTGGATCAATACCGAATTCTTCTTTTAATCCATCTACTAATTCATTAATTTCTAATAAAGTCATTTCTTTTAGCGCTTTAACGAAAGCTGCTTTTGTTAATTTTGCCATTTTTATATTCCTCCTAATTATTATTCTGGGTTACTAATCATGTTAAGACCAATAGCAAGTTCTCTTACTGGAGTTAACATACCTACTGCCAACATTGTTAACAATATTTCTCTCGATGGTAATAGTGCGATTGCGTTGAGTTGTTCAACGTTGGCTACTTTACCTTCTACAATTCCTGCTTGAATTTTAACAACTTTGTTACTCTTAGCAAATTCATAAATGATTTTTGCGGGAGCAACAACATCTGTATAACTAATTGCCAATGCTTTAGCACCTGAAAAGGTATCTGCTAATGCATCATATCCAGCGGCAATTGAAGCTCTTCTAGAAATGTTGTTTTTATATACTGTGACATCACAGTCTGCTTCTCTTAATTGGCCACGTAATTGTGTAAATTGTTCTACACTAAGACCAGGATAATCGAAGACAACAACTGTTGTAGCACGTCCAAGCTTTTCACTTAGTTCTGTTACGGCTTGCGCCTTAAGTTTGATAGCTGATTTTTGCATGAAATGCCTCCTTCTAAAAATAAAATCTCTCTCATGCACAAAGACATAAGAGAGAATCAAAATTTGATTTTCACCTCGGTAGGAAATTAAGCACTTAGCACCTACTGTCTTTGGCTGATTTAATTAATTGTTATGTGCTTTTAATGATTCTGCATCAAGATGCACACCAGGACTCATACTTGAAGACATTGTAATGCTCTTCATGTAAGTACCCTTAACTGTCGTTGGTTTGATACGAGCGAGTTGATCATAAAGTGTTTTAACATTTTCTTTAAGCTGTTGAGCTGTAAAGGATGCACGACCGATAGGTGCGTGAATGTTACCGACTTTATCAACACGATATTCGATTTTACCATTTTTAATTTCATGAACGGCTTTTTCAACGTCCATTGTTACAGTACCTGTCTTAGGGTTTGGCATTAGGCCTTTAGGTCCTAAAATGCGTCCCAATTTACCAAGTTGTCCCATCATATCTGGGGTTGCTACCATGACATCAAAGTCAAACCAGCCTCCTGCGATTTTTTGGATGAGTTCCGCTGCTCCAACGTAATCAGCTCCAGCTGCTTCAGCTTCTTTTGCTTTTTCACCTTGTGCAATAACGATAACTCTTGAAACTTTGCCGGTACCATGAGGTAAAACGATAGCGCCTCTTAAGTTTTGTTCTGCTTTTCTTGGATCAAGATTTAAGCGGAACGCGATTTCAACTGTAGCATCAAACTTAACGAATGCGGTTTTTTTGATTAAGTCTACGGCTTCGTCAACAGCATACTTTTTTGTACGATCAATAAGTTTTGCTGCCTCAAGGTATTTCTTTCCTTTTTTCATATTCTTCCTCCTAAAATGTGGTCTAGCGGGATATCCTCCCACAATTCAGATAGCTAGCGATCTAAATTAGTCTACTACTGTGATGCCCATATTGCGTGCTGTACCTTCAATAATTTTCATTGCTGCTTCTACTGTGTACGCATTTAAGTCAGGCATCTTTCTTTCCGCGATTTCTTTAATTTGTTCGCGAGTCACGCTTGCAACTATATCTTTTTTAGCATTGTTTGAGCCTTTTTTGATGTTTGCTGCTTTTTTAAGTAAGTCACTTGCTGGTGGAGTTTTTGTTATAAATGAGAATGTACGGTCATCATATACCGAAATTACTACTGGTACAACAAAGCCCACTTGATCTTGTGTTGCTGCGTTAAATTGTGAACAGAATGCTGGAATATTAACCTGTGCTTGACCAAGTGCTGGACCGACTGGTGGAGCTGGGTTTGCTTTTCCCCCTGCAATTTGCAATTTAACTATTTTTACAACTTTTTTTGCCATGAGACACAACCTCCTTCTTTACATAAGTATGTGGTATGATTTTAATCTTCCACTATGGTGTGCTTTCACACGCGATATTATTCTATCATTAAGGGTATACTTTGTCAACAATAAACTTGGGTTTCTATCTGATTTTTGAACCGAATGGAAATAAAGCAAGAATTGAGAGCTTAACCCATTGGATTGCAAAGGGTATTCCAATGATCGTAACAGCATAAACAACAGCTAAACCTAAGTAAGCAAGCGCCATTTCCCAACCAAACAAAATAACCCAAATTACGTTCATGATCGGATGGTCAAAAAAATCAGTTTTAACTTCTTTCCCGAATGGAAATAAAACAAGTTTTGCAAATTTAAAGCACTGCAAACCAAAAGGTAACCCAATAATGGTTATTGATAATAAAAAGCCTAATACAAGCCATAAAATAGCCGCTATAGCACCTCCAAAGATAAACCATATAATATTTCCAATCAGTCTCATCTTGTTACCTCCTGTTTAAATCTTACCTCTATTTTAGCATAAAAAATACTCCGGTGGAGTATTATTTTTTTGGTATTAAAATCCGCATTCGCCGTGATCATCACAAGCAGCATCTTCATTTGCACCATTTAAAGTATCAAGTGGCTTTTCTTCTTGCCAAATTTGATTTAATGCTTGGGTGAAATACTCTTTTTGTTGAGCCCCTGAAATACCGTATTTACGATTAAGAACGAAGAATGGAACACCTTGAACACCTAATTGTTTTGATTCTTGTTGTTCTGCTAAGACTTGATCTTTGTATTGGTTCGATGCTAAAACAGTGTGTGCTTCTACTTCATTTAATCCGATTTCTTTAGCTAAATTTTCTAATGTTTGATGATCTGCAATGTTTAATCCATCTGTAAAATAAGCCTTCATCAAACGATTCGTTAGTAGGTCCTCTTTCCCAAATTGGTTCGCCCATTTTGCTAAACGATGTGCGTCAAATGTGTTTGTTAGTTGAATGATATCGTAACGATATTCTATACCTACCGTTTTTGCGTTTTGTGTAAACATCTCAAATTTTTGTTTTGCTTGTTCTGGTGTTGTACCATGTCCTTTAGCAAAACTTTCATACGCTGTACCTTCCATCACTTTAGGTGCATTAGGGTTAAGTTGATAAGCTTTGTATATAACTTCAATACTATCTTTGTGTTTAAATTCATTAAGTGCTTGTTCGAATCTCTTTTTTCCGATGTAGCAAAAAGGACAAGCAAAATCTGACCAAATTTCAATTTTCATATTTTAATACCTCCATATTCGTTAACAATTATAACACTAAAAATAATTAGTTTCAGTAAATATGCTTAAATTTTTGCAATAATTGAATAATTCAAGTATCTTCATCAGTGTGTAAATAAAAAAAGTGGCTGAGCCACTTTTTATAGTTCTTTTAATTGATTTGCATTAAATTCTGTTGGAGTTGCTCTACCGAATAAATCTAGATCAACAACCACTTTTTCTTGATCATTGTCAACAGCAACAACTTCACCCTTAAGTCCAAGCCATGTACCATCAATAATTTCAACTTGCTTACCTAATAAATGATCAAATGTTGGTTTACTAATAACACCAATTTTAAGTAAAATCTGATTGATTTCATCTGGAGCAAGCGGAACTGGTTTTGTTCCTCCACCGGATGAACCAAGGAAACCTGTAACTCTTGGTGTATTTCTTACAACGAACCATGATTCGTCTGTAACCATCATTTCTACGAAAACATACCCTGGAAAGAGTTGTTTAATTTTTTCTTTATCTGTACCGTCAGCCTTTTTTTCAATAACGGTTTCTTCAGGGACGATTATTCTGAAAATAAGATCAGACATTCCCATGCTTTCAACGCGTCTTTCTAAGTCAACTTTGACGGCATTCTCATAACCTGAATAGGTTTGAATAATATACCATCTAACAGTTTGACTCATAGAATACCACCAAGTAAACGGATAATTAGTATATCATATAGTAATAACATGCCCGTTAGGACGAATAAGAAAATCATAACTCGGACAGAATGATCCAAAAACTTAGGCCATGAAGGCCAAGTAATTTTCTTTAATTCAGGAATTGCTGGTAAAAAGAATGGATAAACAACTAAGAGTAATCCAAACACTGAGATAGCTAGAAGAACCCATGCGAAGATTATACCATTATTTCCTTGTCCTAAAATTGGGAAATTCGAATTGATTTGTAGTAATGTACTACCACTGATAATCATAACTGCTAAAGCGCCTGATAAAGTTGCCAAAACTCCTAGAAGTAGATTCTCCCATTTATATTCTGTGGTTAATACTTCAAGTAATTTACTTTTTTGTTCTTCTGGTTTTTGTTTGATTGCCATAATAGCCTCCTATTTACTTTCCTTATGTATTGTATGCTTATTGCATTTGGGACAAAATTTATTGACCTGTATGCGTTCTTTTTGTGTCTGTTTATTCTTTGTTGTATTATAATTTCTACTTAAGCATTCTGAACATACTAATATTATTTTTTCACGCATTAAAAAACCACCTTTTGTGGTCATTCGTAAATGTATTTTAACACTTAAAAATGACTTAGTCAACTAACAATGACATTATAACATATTTTTATATTTTTCTTTCACTCTAAAGACTGTATTATAGATTTGTTTTTTTGTATATCCGGTCTGTCTCATAATTTCAGATACAGATCTTCTTTTTAGAAAATAGAGATCATGCACAATTAATTCTAGTTCAGATGAGAACTCGATTTCTATGGGTTCTTCTTCTATATAGGATGCACCTTTACAAAAATCGGTATTATCATATAAATAGTAATTAGGTATATTTTTTTTCATTCTGTAAAGCTGTCTTTTTAAAATAAGTTCAAAATATCGTGTAAAGCTTTTATTTTTGGATTCATCAAATGTTTGAAGCGCTTTATGTAACATGAGGATGCCTTCTTGGTGAAGATCGTCATGTTCCTTTGGATCAACATTGAGAAGATGTACTTGTTTCCAGATGAATTTATGATACTTTTTGAACATAAAAGACATGGCAATGTCGTCTCGTTCATTTTGGATGAGATAAATCAGTTCATAATCATTCATCAAATATCGCATATTATTTTATTGTTGCGTACATCATTAATGCAGCAGCCACACTGACATTAAGTGAGTTAATCTTGCCATACATTGGAATTTTGACGAGCATATCGCAATTTTGTTTAACAAGTGGTCTAATACCATCGCCTTCATTACCCAAAACAATAGCAAGTGATAGATCTAAGGGCATATCGTGATATGTTTTTTCAGTAGAACCATCAGTTCCAATAACCCAAATATTGTTTTGCTTGAGTTTGAGCATCGCCTGATTAATATTGGTTACTAATATGACAGGTACATGTTCTATCGCACCTGACGAAACCTTTGCAACTGTAGCGTTAAGTGGTACTTGCCCTCTCTTGCTCAAAATGATGCCATCAAAATTGACTGCTTCAGCAGTACGCATGATAGCGCCTAGATTATGAGGATCTTCAATACCATCTAAGATAATAAATCTTTGAATCTTAGATGAGTCTATCAAATCTTCAAGTTCATAAGTATCGTAATCTTTAACTTCAGCTACAACACCTTGATGAACTGCATTTTTTGATAAATTATTAAGTTCACCTTTTGGCTTACGAGTAAACTCAATATTTTTATCCTTTAGAAAATCAAGAAAATGATGATCAGAAAACTTATCATCTATATATAGTTTATAAATGGGTCTTTCTGAAAAAACAGCTTCTTTGATAACATTTTTTCCGTATACAAGCATAATTTATCCCTCCAAGGTTATTCTATAGAAAAAGAGTTTTAAAATCGGTAAATTCTTTGATAAAAATAAGTTAATAAAAGGGCGATATTGCGCCCTTTTATATTTATTGCATATCTGCGAGCTTATTTAATACCGTTCTAACAAAGGTTTTCATCCATCCATAAAGATTAGTTAAAATATACATCAATGGATAACTAGCTTGCGCTAAAACGACGAGTAATAAGATTTGAGGCATCGTTAACGGAATGGTAGGATTAATATCCTGACTATAGAACGGTGCAAAATCGAAGAAGTACGGAATAAAGGCAATTGCTAATACAAATGCCGTTACCATGACGATGAATAAAGTTCTTCTCATCTTATTAAATGGTGTTGATATTCTATATAGAACCATAAGTGACACAACGGTTGCTGATATAACAATTAAAGTTGAAATAACTGTAGAAGTCATTTCTAGAGAACTTTCAAATGCAAAGATAATCAAACTGTTAATCATAACAACTAAAGCACCCGGTAAAGCCGCTTTAATGATATTTAATAAGAAACGTCCTTTAACAAGTTTATTATTTGCTTCAAGTGCTAAGAAGAATGAAGGAATACCAATGACCAAGTAATCAATTAATACCAATTGACTTGGTTGAATTGGATAAGATCCATGTCTTGCGATTGCAACAACTGCAAGTAAGAATGAGAAAATAGTTTTTGTTAAAAATAATGTAGAAACACGTTGAACATTATTAATGACTCTTCTACCTTCACTAACGACCTTAGGCATTGAAGAGAAATTAGAATCAAGTAAGACGAGATGAGATACATTTCTTGCTGCTTCACTACCAGATGCCATTGCAATCGATGTATCTGCTTCTTTAAGTGCTAAGATGTCATTGACACCATCACCAGTCATTGCAACAGTTTTACCGTTGTTTTTCATTGATTCGATTAATAATTTCTTTTGTTGAGGAGATACTCTTCCAAATACTGTATATCTTGATGCTGATCGGACAACTTCTTTGTCCTGCACACTTTCAAGACTGATGTATTTTTCTGCATTTTCGATACCTGCACGCTGTGATATACGTGAAACTGTAGCAGGATTATCACCAGAAATCACTTTAACTTCCACATTGTGAGATTTAAAGTATTCTATGGTTTCAATTGCATCAGGTCTAATCGTATCTTCAATCATAATTAATGCAATAGGAACAATTTTACCTTCAATCTTTGTTTCTTTGATCACGCCCTGAGAATGAGCAACAACTAATACACGGTAACCTTCAGAAGATTGTTTATCAACTTCCTTTTCAATTGCACTATAATTAGTTTTAATAACAAATTCAGGTGCTCCAATAACGAACGTACCATAACGGTCAAATTGAACTGCACTAAATTTTCTAGAACTAGAAAATGGAATTAAGCGTTTATGTCTAATTCTTTTTGCTGTTCCAAATCTTTCAGAAAGTGCATTGGATGTTAAGTTTTGATCATTTTGAGCGTTAATCATTGCTGAAATAACATTTTTAAGTGCCAATCCAGTATCATTCTTATATTCAATAATACTCTTAACTGTCATCGTACCATCTGTGATTGTACCTGTCTTATCTAAACATAGGGTATCAACTCGAGCGAGCATTTCAATACAATATAATTCTTGAACAAGTGTATTATTCTGAGCAAGTCTGATAACACCTACGGCTAATGCCATTGAAGTTAACAAGAATAATCCAGAAGGAATCATCCCAATCATTGCACCTGCTGTTTGTCTAACAATAAGTGAATACTCATCACTTGCAAGTCTTTGAGCAATAGTTAACGATGCATCCCAATCAAATGCTGTCCACATTAAATAAAATAATGTTGCTGCCAATGGCAAGATTAACACACCGACAACGCGAATAATGATTTTAAGTGATCCTAATAAATCCGATTGAGGCTTCTTATAACGTTTAGCTTGGTTTGTTAATTTTTGAATGTAAATGTCCTTACCAACTGCTGTAGCTTGAGCATGACATGATCCTGAAACAACAAAGCTTCCGGAATAGAGGGTATCGCCCTTTTTCTTAATAATGGCATCTGATTCACCAGTTAATAGTGATTCATTAACTTCAATAGAGCCATGACGAATAACAGAATCAGCAGGAATTTGTTTTCCTGAACTTAAAAATAAAATATCGTCAATAACAACATCATGAACCGCTATTTCAAATTCATCAGAATCTCTGATAACAATTGCTGTAGGTGCTGATAATAAAGACAATTTATCTATTGTCTTTTTAGCTCTAATTTCTTGAATAATACCAATTGTGATATTCGCAGTAATAACACCCATGAAAAATAAATTTGAAATAGATGCTCCAACTGAAATTAACCATGCTGCAATCGCGAAATTTAAAAAATTAAAAAATGTAAAGATATTGGTTGAAACAATATTAGGAATACTCTTACTACTACCAGAGTCACTAATATTAGCTAAACCTGCCATGAGTCTTAGTTCAACTTCATCAGTCGTTAATCCTAATTCAACATCGGGATTATATCTTTCAACTATAATTTCATCTTTACTCTTAACTTTATCTTTAACGTTGAGACTTTCTTTTGGTTCTTCATTTAATGGAACGTACAGTCCTAAAGGATCCCCCTTCATTTGAACGAGTTCTTCTTTAATAATTGTCTTGGGTCCTTTTTTACGTTTAGGTTTAGGTTTAGAGATTTCTACATCATTATTAGCAGAATCTTCAATGAGTGCTTTGAGTTCAGCGTTAGCTGTTTTAGAATTCGCTTTTTTGTCAACTGTTTTTTCCATAGATATCTCCTTCCTCTATAAATCTAATGCCGCTTTTAATTAATTCATCAGCGCGCACTTTATTATTTAAATATAAATAACCAATTAATGCTTCAAAACCAGTCGCTTCATGATATGTTTTAGCATCTATATTTTTTCTTCCTGGTCCACTTGCGTTTCTTCCACGCTTAAATAGGTCTACTTCATCTTCTGTAATTGCTAATGTGTCTATGTAGAAATTCATTATTTTCGCTTGAGCAACTCCAGACGTAAAACGTATGGCTTGTTTATGCAAGTCATTAACATTCGTAAGTTTTTTATCAATCAGATGCATGCGTACATTCAATTCATAGTATGCATCACCAATATAAGCGAGTGTGAGTCCGTTCAAATTACATCCATCCTTGCTCTGCAAGCTCTGATCTTAGCTGATCGGCTCTTAAAAAGTCCTTATTATTTCTTGCTTGTTCCCATTCACGATATAAGTTAAGTGTGCTTTCATTCATCGAGAAATATGGCATAATGCCAAGAACTGTCAAAATTTCTTTTGCAGTTTGATAAAGACTGGCTACTACTTGAGTATCCTTTTCTTTATTAATCAATTTAATGATTTCATAAACAACCGTCATGACATTAGGAATATTAAAATCATCATCCATATGCATTTTAAATTGTTCAATAAAAGCACTTATACTTAAGTGTGCTTCGATATCTTCTAAAGACATCGTTAAAAATGCTTTTTTCAATGCACGTTCTATTTTATCATATTCTTTAGAAAACTGCACCATAAGGTCATCGCTATAATTAATCGGTTGACGATAGTGGTGACCGACAATTAAAAGTCTAAATGCTAAAGGATTATAGTCAAGAATTAAATCTTTAACAAGTGATATATTCCCTATCGATTTGCTCATTTTAATGTTATTAACATCTAATCTACCAACATGCATCCAAATTCTTGCTAAATGGTGGTGATCGTGAACAACAGTTTGAGCAATCTCGTTTTCATGATGTGGAAACTTAAGATCAGTTCCGCCTCCATGAATATCAATTTCAGATCCAAAAATCTCATGATTCATCACAGCACATTCTGTGTGCCATCCCGGTCTACCTTTACCCCAAGGACTATTAAAGACCAATCCATCATCTGTTGTTTTCCAAATACTAAAATCACGGGGATTTTCCTTTTCATCTTCAAGTTTAATTCGTACACCTGATGACAATTCATCCATATTTTGTTTGCTTAAAATACCGTAGTCTTCATCTTTAGTTACTCTAAAGTAAACACCACTAGGGACTGCATAAGCAAACCCATCATCAATCAAATCTTGGATATATGAAACCATTTGAGGTATGTATTCTGTAGCTTTTGGCATTAAATCTGGCAATGCACTATTTAGTGCAACTGTCATATCAATGAAATTTTTCGTGTATAAATCTGTTAATTGCTTTTCTCTTAATTTCAGTTCTTTAGCCTTCTCAATAATCCTATCATCTACATCCGTGATATTTGATACAAATTGAACTTTATACCCACTATATTTTAAATATTTTTTTACAACGTCAAAAAAGATGACGGGTCTGGCATTACCCAGATGAATGTCACCATATACAGTAGGTCCACAAACATACATTGTCACTTTGTTTTCGTGTATCGGTTTGAAGTCTTCAGTTTTCGAAGAAAGAGAGTTATAAATCTTGAGCATAATAGTGCCCTCCTCTTTGTTTTATTATAGTGGAAAACAAAGAAAATAACAAGAAAAGCATCAGACTTTGGCTTATTTTTCCGAAATTGGCTTTATGAAAGAATAAACCACTCATAAACGAGTGGTTTATTCCTTATATTTTTCTTAATTCATCTAATATTTTAACCATAGCCCATGTATCTTGTTTGCAGTATTCCAATAGTTCTTCATATGTTTGATTAAAGGTTGTTTCATCCATCAAAGGAAATCTTGCGTAAGCAACCAGTGCTTCTGTACCATTTGCAATGCCTAAATCCTTATAGTTTAAATCACTAAAAACAGGAAGTACTTTCTTAATTGAAAATGAACCATTTAAGTCATTGTGATAATAGTTGATAGTCTTAGCCAATTCTTCATCAAATCCCAAAGGAACATATAGCTTTTGGTTCCCCTTAAGCAAGTGCATCAAATCGAATAACCGTTCAACCATATCTAATAATCTTTCTCTATACTCTGGATAGATAAAAGCCATCTCTTTTAATCTAGTCTGCTCAAATGATTGATTATATACCATGATTGATCCGCCATCTGGTTTAATAATATTTAACATATGCTCTACGAGATCTTTTCTTAAATCAATATGCTTGGTAGCAATATAACTATCGTTATCGTTATCTTTATCACAAACTCCCGGAGCATGCTCAATATGAATCGAATATTGAAATAAAGATTGACTATAAGGCTTTTCTCCTTTGAATCTTGGTAGAGGACAAGGAAATGTTTCAAAGTCCAAATGATAAATCGGATATTTTAAAGCCTCAATACCAGCTCTAATTTTTTCATAATGATAAAATGTAGCCCCTGATTCAATGACTTCTCTTTGAATGATATTATTATGTCTTTTTAACCAAGAAAAAGGAATGTCAGTGGCATTTAAGTAACCCTCGTTAAGTAAATCAAAACGATCATGTTTAACATCATGTTCATCCTTAAATCCATTGTGGCCACCTATATATGTAAATAAACTATTCTTTTCAGGTACATCCTTATAACAAATAGGATAAAATTTGCACTGTCTAGAATCTTTTCTTTGACAATGAATACCTAAATCAACAGGATTTGCATTTAATGTATCCAAACGGTCTAAAACGATGTGGATATCAGAATCAATGATTGGCATCATCGATTTAGTTAAACTTGTAACATCAATTAATGTAACAAGATTATCCGTGTATATTGGTTCATTCCTATTATTATAAAGGCCTTCATGGATATATTCACTATTTAAAACAACCAAGTAATACTTCACTTTTTTATCAGTCTTTAATGCGTGCTCTAAGACATATCTTTGATAGGATATATCATAAACGTAACGTCCTTCTTTGCTTAATCTATTTCTAAGTCTTTGGACCTTTTTCTGATAGTCTCCACTTATATCGCCAAGTATATCTTCTTGAAGCATTAAAATACCTTCTGGACTATACTCGAAAAGTGGCGTTTTTTCTTTATCATCATTCTTATAGTGTAGATCAATAAATTTTTTACTTGTGGTTGCCTTGACTTCAAAGACTCTAACTGTTTCTTCATCTTCTTGAAAACCATCCAAGAAACAATAAAATCTAAAACCTTCATACTCATATTCAAAACGTTTTTGTTGGTAAGTATCCAAACTATAGATGACTTTTCCGTGATATCTGTTTTGAATTGCCAAACCACTGATGACTTCTATTTGATTGTAATATGGCAACATGGTTTCCATCTGCTCATCTTTTTTCATGAGTAGATCATTACCATCTTCATCAATCATATCATCAAGTAACCCGCTCATTTTTTCTTTGTTTTCTTCTCCAATTAAATCTTCTAATTCTGGATCATCAGAAAAAGAAACAATGGCTTTTTGCTTGTCTCTATAGATTTCATCTAAAGCTGGGTATCTATTGCATCTGATGTAATTGATAAATCTAGTTTTTGATATTCTCATCCTTATCACCACCATTATTATAGCACGTAATATAATAAAAAAACGATATCATATGATATCGTTTTATCGTTTTTATCCTGGTAAATCAACTGCATCAAATGCATCTAAAATCCAGTCACTAGTGAAATAATCAGTTAATTCCGTATAGATTGTTGAGGTGTCACTACCAACCATTGAGACTAAGTTAACATTTAAGCTTGTATCTCCATAAATACCGATAACATGGACAGCAGTTGACGCCTTATCTCCTAATGTTTGTGAAGCTTTTAATGTCACATCATCTGAAATATTGATATCCATGGTTTGACCGTTGCCAAAACGAACGATTTGTAATAATGCTTTATTTGATGCATAAAATCCGAATAATCCGCCAACAAAGAAAGATTTAACAACATCTTCTTCATTATCATTCTTTTCATGGTTAAGTGTAATTGAACCACCATAGAATCCATTAACGACATTACTCATCGCGATACCAGCAATACCACCAACATAGACAGCATAATTACCAAAGGTTGTATCATTGGTTGTTCCAAAGTCTAAATCAACAACGATATCACTCAAACTTGCAATGTTTTCTACTGATTTATAATTGTTTCTTGCGTTATGATCACCAATAACGCCTCCAATATTAACTTGGATATCTCTATTTTTAAGATTGCTACCAGCCATTATAAAATGAATGTCAGCATTCACGGTTGCTTCTTTCAATCTGCCATCTTCTTGAAGTAAGCCAATAGCTCCTCCAATTTTGATTCTTCCATAAGATGTTGATGTAACAGTAATTGATACATTATCTACTGTTAATCCTACAAGATTTGCTCTAAACTCACCTGCGACAGCACCAACATAAGCTTGTACTATACTTGCACTTGAATAGTTTATCTCGCTATCTGTAATTGAAATATTTTCAATAGATGCGGTTGAACTTGATACATAACCTGCAAGAATGCCTACTCTAGATGATGTAAGTATCAAAAGTGGTTCAGCTGCTGTTCCTATCGTTACATTCTCAATATTAAGATTTTTAATGGTACCTGAAGATACATAACCAAATATGCCCGTATAAGTTGTTATTGAAGAAAATGTCACATTAGATATTGTATAACCTTGCCCATCAAATACTCCAGAAAATGACGATGTGAATGGTGATGCAAATGCCACATCAGTAAAATCTAAGTCATTATCTAAAACATAATTTCCCGAACGGTTTGTATTCATATTTAAAAACTGTTCAGGTGTCGTAATATGAATAATGCTTGCTGTAAGTGTTGTATACTCTACAGTTCCAATAACAATTGCGTCTCTTCCAACGGTTGCTTTAACTTCAACAGTATATGTTACCTCGTTTTCAAGTGAATAAAATGAAAAATCTACAATTTCTTCATCTTGATCATCAATTTGATCCGTTTTTGCAATTGTACCATCTGGTTTAAGTAGATTAACTGTGATCAACCCAGTAATCTCTTCATCTGGGTCATTAATTTCAACAGAAAATGTGATTTCTGTCTGCGTGATTTCTTCATCAGCAAATGTAACTGTTGCACTTGTTTTTGCTTGACATCCTGCAATTACTACAAGAAAGAAAACACCGATAATGATTCCTAAAAACTTTTTCATGCTTCACCTCTAAGTTTAGTCATAGTTTTTGTAAGTCTATTTAATACAATTTCTCTGCCTAATAAGGCAAGCGATACTGGTAAGCTAGGACCATGCATATCCCCAGTTGTAGATATTCTTAACCCCATATATAATGGCTTTCCTTTTGTTTGTGTATCTAATCCTGTTTTATTAATTAATGTTTCAATGACTTCTTCTGAAAAGTCACTAGATTCAAGATTTTTATGGAAAGCTTCTAAAACTTTAAGACTTTGGTTATCCACTAAAAACTGATGAGCTTCATTACTCAAATGGAAGTCTTGATGGAAAAACGATTGATAAAGCTTAACAATTTCTCCAATGTGAGTCATTCTACCTTGGAATATGCTGACAAGAATTAAAAGCCACGCTTCACTCTTGATTTTAATTTCAGCTTCTTCTAGAAATGGTTTACTTTTTTTTGCAAGTTCTTCATGTGATAATGTTTTGATATATTTACTGTTAACATATGCAAGTTTTTCTTTATCAAACATCGCTGGAGCTTTTGAAAGTCTTCCAGGATCAAATTGTGCAATAATTTCTTCTTTGCTTAGAATTTCTTGATTACCTTTTGGAGACCAACCGAGTAATGAGATGAAGTTAAACATCGCTTCTGGTAGATATCCCATAGATGCATATTCTGAAATAAATTGAACGACATTTTCATCTCTTTTGCTCAATTTTTTCTTTTGTTCATTAACAATAATTGTCATATGTCCGAATTTAGGAATATCCCATCTAAATGCTTTATAAATCATCATTTGTTTAGGTGTGTTCGTAATATGTTCTTCTCCACGTAAAATATGTGAAATCTCCATTAAGTGATCATCGATGACAACTGCGAAATTATAGGTAGGAATACCATTATCTTTCATGATAATCCAATCTTCGACATCTTTACTTTGAAATCTAAGTTCTCCGCGAACAAGATCCTTAAATACGTACTCCGTATCTTCTGGGACTTTAAAGCGAATAGCGAACGTATCACTATCTTCTCTATAATCCTTAACTGCAAGTCCTTGTTCTAATAATTCATTAGCGTACTTCGTGTATAATTCTAATCTTTCTAGTTGACGATAAGGTCCATAAGCACCACCTATTTCAGGTGATTCATCCCAATCAAGACCTAACCATGATAAATAATCTAACTGTGATTTTTCACCGCCTGCGACATTTCTCGCAACATCGGTATCTTCGATACGCACAATAAAATCGCCGTCAAAATGACGTGCGTATAAATAATTGAATAATGCGCTTCTTGCATTCCCTATGTGTAATAGTCCTGTTGGACTTGGTGCGTATCTAACGCGTACTTTTTTCATATTCATCCCATCCTCACGTGCATTTAATATTATACGATATAATCAAGTAATAAACAACGCTTATATGAATTTATTCATATTTAAATGAACCCTCATAACCAATCGATATAAGATACTTATTAATCTGCTTTCTATTTTTAAAGACTTTAACTTTATCTTTATACTTTTCTTTATAATGTTTCAACAGCTCTCTTGATTTCTTGGTTCTGCCATTGAATAGAATCCACCAAATAAAACTCAAATCAAGACGCTCTTTACATCCATCGGCGATTGTATCTCGGTTTTTGTTGTGATATCTTATACGTCTAACAATGGCTCCATAAAGACATTTAAACCGATTAAAGTCAAAGATGAAAAGTTGATCGCATAGATCAAATCTTTCCGTTGCATATTTTCTATATAACCCGTCAATCATCCATTCATCCTGGCGGATAAAATCAATGATTTCGCATTCAACATCATCTCTATTTCTTCTTGACCATTTAGGTCCAAAATAGATTTTATCAATATGCAACAAAGGTAATTTATAATGTTCAGCAAGTCTTTTTGCAAATGTTGACTTCCCAGAACTTGAATGTCCTACAACTAGTATTTTCATATGAACTCCTTATTCGACATCAAAAACTTCAGTTAAGTTTCGACTTATTTTTTTTGTTTCACCATGTTTAACGAAAATCATTGCAATAAATGCTAATACAACAAAGAAAGCTGCATATGGAAATAAGATTAGTCTTCCATATTTATCCATTAAGATTCCCGAAAATATTGGAGTGAATATTTGAGCAGTCATTGATGCGGCATAATAATATCCTGTATATCTACCAACATCACCTCTACTCATTTCAACAACCATGACATAGGTATTAATACTAATCATCGTTAATCCCATACCAGCTATTGCGATAATTCCCGCAGTGATCCAAGGTTGATTTTCATGTAAAAATACAACACTTGATAAAGCTCCCACAAGCAAAATCATACCCAACATCACAGTCTTCTTTCTTCCTAAAGCCATAGAAAGAATACCTACTGGCATAATCGTCACAATAACAAATACTTGAGCGATAATAAATGGAAAATCATAAAAATTAAGATTTAATACTTTAGGTAAATAATCTGCAATTTTAGACATAACTGCATTATATCCTGCAAATAGAAGAAAGACAGATCCTAACAAGAAATATAACGACATTCTTCTTTTTAAAGTCATTTGAGGTGTTGACTCTATTTTACTATATATACCACTGTAAAGTCCTAATTTTTCACTTAGATCATGTTGCTCTTGAACTAATTTAGGCTCCTTAACTTTCCAAAGGAACAAGCCTAGAATCAATAGCATAAGAATACCAACGAATATATATACAAACACGTGATTATCGTAATTTCCTCTATTGATACCACTAATCATAATCACATATACAGCAGTAATCCCACCAAATGCTCCCATCAAGTTAATTACCGCATTTGCCTTACTTCGTAGAGGTTTAATTGTAATATCTGGCATGAGTGCTACTGCGGGAGATCTAAAAATCGTCATGGAAATCAAAGCGACAAACAAAATACATGCAAATACAATAAGATTCGGTAAGTTATTTGATGTAACTTCCCAAGCTCGGTCGCTAAGATACCCATAATATAGATTTTTAATGCTATAAAGTTCTCTTGCATCCAAATTATCGCCATCATTATCTAAAATGTTGAGCATTGGATTTTTAACATCTGTTTCCCAATCATCAATCTTCTTTCCGCTTATTCTACCTAAATCATAACTTTCTTCACGTTCAGAAGTCATATTATCAACAACCAAATACCAATGATCAGTTTCGCTAATATCCGCCGTTGAATCAAAAGCAACATCATAATGATCTTCAATAATATCAGTTGCTTTAATATTTAAGGTTTGTACAGCGTCAGTATATGCCAAAGCCATAAAAGCAAATGCCGCTAAAATTGTACCTACAATAATATAAGGAGTTCTTCTACCTTTTTTATTATTACTCTTATCAGATAATGCCCCAAATAACGGCAACAAAATAACCGCCATGACATTATCAAATGCCATAACGATACCAGACCATGTCTGATTAAGTCCAAACTTGTCAATTAATGTTCTAGCAATCAATAAATCATATGTTTGCCAAAACATCGCAATAATGAAAAAGATTAATCCTACATAAATTGTGTTCCGGTAGTTTAACTTCATAGAATGACCTCTTATATGATTCATTCCCATTATAGCACGAGAAAAAAAGAAAGGGACCCAAATGGGTCCCAACGAATTAACGTTTTGAGAATTGTGAAGCTTTTCTTGCTTTCTTTAAACCAGGTTTTTTACGTTCTTTAGAACGTGGATCGCGTGTAACGAGTCCAGCTGGTTTCAAGATTAAACGCAATTCTGGATTGATAACCATTAAAGCTCTAGTGATACCATGACGGATTGCTCCGGCTTGGCCTGTTAAACCGCCTCCATGGACGTTAACAGAAATATCATATTTTCCTTCGCTTTCAGTTAAAACCAAAGGCTGAGTAACATCTAAACGAGTTGCTGCTGAAGGGATATACTCTTCAAATGTACGGCCATTAATAATAAATGCCCCTTTACCATTTGTAAGGATAACTCTTGCAACAGACTTCTTACGACGTCCCGTACCTAGATATTGTACTTTTTCTTGTTTTGCCATTTCTTATACCTCCAATACTTCTGGTTGTTGTGCAGCATGCTTGTGTTCTGGGCCAGCATAAACAAAAAGTTTGCCTGCCATTTGTCTGCCTAGAGTAGTATGTGGTAACATACCAACAATTGCTTTTTCAACCATACGCGTTGGGAACTTAGCCATGACTTTTTTTGCTGGTGTAGCAGTAAGACCGCCATTATAGCCTGAGTGACTATAATACATCTTCTTGTCCCATTTTTTACCAGTTAATACGATTTTATCTGCGTTTACTACGATTACATAGTCACCACTATCTACATGTGGGGTGTAGGTTGGTTTATGTTTACCTTTTAAAACAGATGCAACTTCGGTAGCTAAGCGACCTAAAGTCTTTTGGTCTGCGTCTACAACATACCACTTACGTGTGATTGTAGATGCGTTTGCCATAAATGATTTCATTGTGATTCTCCTTATATTCTTATTTGTGAAATAAGGGCTTGTGGAATATAATTTTAAAACGTACCTATCATATAATACTATAGAGACGGTCAATTGTCAACAGTTTAGAGTATGAATTTAATTAATTTTTTGAGATTATAATCCGTTTGAAAATGATATATTTATTTTTTTAAGTGAAATAAAACCAACCTTATACTTTCGGGTTGGTTTCTTCAATAAATATGCGTTTAACGTTCATGTCAATAATGACTTTTTCATTCTTACTCGTCGGTATATTTTTTTCTATAAAATCTGCTCTAATAGGTAGTTCTCTACGCCCTGTATCAATAACAATGACAAATTGTACCTATTTAGGTCTTTCATGATCACTTAGGGTGTCCATTGGTGCATTTATGCCAGTAAAATTTTTAAAATTTCCCTTAAGCATTTAAAGCAATCCGAAATTCCTTTTTTAATGTATTATTCAGTCTTCTAGAAGTGATAAAATTTCATCTTTGAGTTTGATGTATTTATCTTCCTGATGAACAGGTAATTTTGTATCTTTATATAGTCTGTGTGTGTAATCACTATTATAGCTTTTAATAATATCGTTTTTGCCTCTTCTCATCACATAAATTTTAGTGCCCAGTAACAAAGCTTCATCGATATCGTGTGTTACAAAGAATATTGTTACTTTATTTTGAATCCATAATCTACGAATCATAATTTGCATTTTCTTTCTCGTGAAACTATCTAATGCGCTAAATGGTTCATCCATCAAGATCACCTCAGGATGTGAGGCTAAGGTTCTCGCAATAGCAATCCTTTGTTTTTCTCCACCTGATAGTTCAAACACTTTTGAATTTTTGTATTGAGATAATTCAACTTGGTCTAAATATTTATCGCAAACTCTATTTACTTCTTCATCGGATAGTTTATCAAATTTAGGACCCATCGATACATTGTGTTTGACGTCATACCATGGAAATAAATTTGGCGTTTGAAAAACGACACCTCTTTCGCTATTTGGACCAACGACTTTTTCGTTATGCATGAGTATATCCCCTTCGTATGGAAAAACGAAACCGGCAATCGCTTTTAACAATGTGCTCTTTCCACATCCAGAAGGGCCAATAATACAGGCAAATTCGCCTTTATATAAATCTAATGAAACATCGTGAATGGCATCATTTGTTTCCAAATTCATATCATAATTAACACTCGCATGTTTGACTTCTATTATTTTATTCATCTTGCACTTCCAATGCATAGGCATTATTTAAAAACGCAACCATTTCAGATCTAGTAATATCTCTTGTTAAAAATGTTTGATTTTTTAGAAATACACATTGAGAAAGCATCGTATCCACATATTGACTAACAAAAATACTACTTTGCATTTCTTCTAAGCTTGTCCAAATTGATCCGTTGACCTCAATTGTAATTTCAGCATTATCAAGTTCAAGTTCCGCTGCAAGCTTATTGATTGCCTCTACTTGATTACCTTCAAAATATTGATACGCTTCATGCATACATTCAATATATGCCTTAACAAGTTCGGGATGTTCTTCAGCAAATGATTTTCTAGCGAGTTCAACATTTGCAGTCATATACCCTTTTTCAATCATGTCCGCACTAGAAACTAAAACTGCGCCGTCTTGTAGAAGCATACCTAAAGAAGGTTGCCATGTATATGCTGCATCAATATCGCCACGATTCCAAGCAGCTACGATTTCACTAGTTTTCATATTTAGCAGTTGAGCATCATCAATCCCCGCTTCTTGCAATACATTAAGTAAAACATAATGTGCTGTCGAAGCGAATGTGGTTGCAATTGTTTTCCCACTCAAATCATCTACGGTAGTAATATTGGAACTATTTTTTGCAACTAATGCCTCAACATCACCTAATGTCTCATGTATCCAAACAAGTTCAGCGTCAAGATGATTGCCTAAAGCGATTAGCGCATTAATATTTCCCATAGTCGCAAAATCAATATCTCCAGAAACAATTGCTTTGTTTGCATCAACACCGGAATCAAAATAGTAATATTTCACTTTGTATCCAAGTTCGTTAAATTTTTCTTCGAATAATCCCATATTTTTTGCAAGCATCGCATCATTAGGAACGCGCAACAATCCCAAATTAACTTCCATCTCATTATTTCCACAAGCTGTTAAAAAGCTCATCAGTATGATTACCATGATTAATGTTATTTTTTTCATCAAGCTTTTCCTTTCCAAAAAACAATTCTATTTTCTGCATATTGCAGCAATTTGTCTAACAGAATTGCTGAAATACCTATTACGATGATACCTACAAAAATAACATC
>Ga0307992_1000240_pt1 | contig 35552 bp, 33 predicted proteins | sample EllFjometagen133_FD_203162 | JGI IMG/M metagenome (GOLD analysis project Ga0307992, IMG submission 203162) | Marine microbial communities from Ellis Fjord, Antarctic Ocean - #133 | ecosystem: Environmental > Aquatic > Marine > Unclassified | place: Southern Ocean | collected 2014-10-08
TATATTGTGGAACGTATCAAAACCCCCGAGCTGCGCTCGGGGCTAATGATTTACGCACCTTTGGTGCTAGAAAATTTCACACAATAGATTGATTTTTTCTTTTTGGGTGTCCCATCGCACAAAACAGGAAAAAGCGCGAAAGAGACATGAACGTACCTCAGCCATAATTTCTATCCTCATTTTATTCCTGGGAGTTTCAATGTTTGAAATAACAAGAAGCATGCTAATTAAGTTAAAGAGGTAGGCGGTAGGATACAGATTCGCTTCTTCGCTCTCCGCCCTTAGCTCTTCGCTCTTCACACATATTTTCCAATTATCTTAATCAATAAATCTTTATTAATTGGTTTTGAGATGTAATCGTTACAACCTGTATTCAGGATGAGTTCTTTATCCTCGGTTCTTGCAAATGCAGTCTGTGCAATTATTGGAATTTCTCTATTTATTTTTCTGATTTTTTTAGTTGCTTCAAAACCTGACATTAACGGCATACGCATATCCATTAGTATCAGGTCAATGTTTTTGTTTTCCTTGAATTTTTCAAATGCTTCTTTACCATTTTTTGACCATAACAAACTGGCTTTTGATTTTTTCAATAAAGTTTCAATAAGCCGGTAATTACTCTCAACATCTTCCGCTACCAGGATATTAATATTCTCCCAGTTTATTTCAGGAATAGTAGCAATATCCGGCTTAGCGGGTTCAGCTTCCCCGGTATTACATGGTATTGTAAAATAAAATTCCGAGCCTTGGCCTTCAACCGACTCACACCACATTTCACCACCCAGCAACTCAACATAAGCTCTTGAAATGGGTAAACTTAAGCCTGTTCCCTCAAATTGTTTTGTATATGAATCATCATTGTGACTGAAGCGGTCAAAGATCAAATCCAGTTTTTCTTTGGGAATGCCTTTCCCTTTATCCTTAACAAAAAATTTCAACATTTGCCCTTGTGATGTAGCTTTTCCTTCAGACTCACCGGATTGTATCGAATAGCCAAATTCAATTTTACCGGAATCAGAATATTTAACTGCATTTTTCAGGACATTTAACATAATTCGTCTTAACCGGTATGATTCAGAAAGAATTGCATAATCCTTGTCCCTACAGCCTCTTTTTAACCTCAAATACACTTTTTCTTTCCCTTTTTCTTTTATTTCATTGTCGAACCAGGCATAAAGATCGAGAAGTAAGTGGTTTATTTTACATTCGGAAAGTTTGATCCTGACCTCACCTGATTCAATTTTTGTAATATCAATAATATTATCAATAAGATTAACAAGGTTATTACAACTAGTATTTATTTGTTCGGTAAAGTACAATAATCTATCATTGGTTAAAACCGGATCACCCAGCAGATCAGAAAATCCCATAATTGTATTCATCGGGGTAAGTATCTCGTTCGACATATTGGCAAGAAAAGCAGTTTTTAATTTTTCCGATTCCTTTGCTTTTTCCATAGCTTCAATTAATTCCAGCTCATATTTTTTATTTCGTTCCTCCAATTGTTTCCGTGCAGTAATGTCAAGGATTGTACCTGAAATAATTCCATTGGCAAGCTTTACACTCATAATTACGTGCTTTGTATTAGCTGTTCTGGTATTTAATTCCGTTTCATACGAGGAAACTTTGCCCGACACTTCCAGCATGCTTAACAGTTTTTCCCTGTCCTCAGTATGTTTAAATATATTCCGCATATTAACTGAAAGTAGTTCCTCAGAGGATCCATATTCCAGCATAGATCTCATGGCATCATTAGCAAACAGCAATTCACCTTCAGTATTTGCAATATAAACTCCTGCCAGTGCGTTGTCCACCAGGTCTCTGTATTTTTCTTCCGATTTTTTCAGAACATTTTCAGATTCTTTCTTTTCAGAAAGTTGAAAAGTTAACTTCTTCTTTCTTTCCTCAACTTTTCTTTGCAGTGAATCATTCAAAGCCACAAGCTCATTTTCCTTTGAGATAAGTTCAACATTTCTTTCAACCGCTGATTCATATGTAGACAGAAGTATATTGAGAATTTGGTAAGGATTGGAATCAATACTATAACTTTCACCTACAAAAACCATATCCAGAGGTTTACCGTACTTTTCTCTTTTCAGTAAATGTCTGTTTGCCAGAACATTTTTTATCCTGGAAAGCAGATATTTCTCAGTAAAAGGTTTCATAATATAGCTGTCGGCTCCGCTTTCCAGTCCTTTTATCACATCAGTTGCATCAGCAAGAGAAGTAAGCAGGATAACAGGTACATCATTAAGGTTTTTATCTGCTTTAATATACCGGCATAGCTCATACCCATCCATTACCGGCATATTAATATCGGTTATTACCAAAAGCGGCTTTTCCTTTTTTATTAATGAAAGAGCTGTTTCACCATTATTGCCAACTAAAACTCTGTAACCAAACCCTTCAAGCATATATTTTAAACTTTCCGCCTGGGTCAGGCTGTCTTCGGCGATAATAATCAGGTTGTTATTTTCGTTGCTATTTGTCATTAGTCATAAGTTATTAGTTACTTCCGGTAAACACCCATACCCACACTTTCGTACCATCGTTCTATCGTCCCATCTCCTCTTCTCCTCTTCGCTCTTCGCCCTCTGCTCTTCGCTCCTCAAATCTGTACTCCAACCACCAGGATATCATCTATCTGCTCAAGATCGCCCATCCAGTTTTTAAGATTATTCTCGAGCAATATTTTTTGGGCTTTCATTGGAACATTCTGGATATCCATTAAAAACTCGAGAAATTTGTTATGTTTCAATTTCTTATTATTCCTCCATCCACTCTGGTCTTTATACCCATCGGAAAAAAGATATATTGAATCATTAGCTTTGATTTCTATTTCATGATTTGTAAATGGCATATCAGTAATCAGGTAAGATCCTACAGGCATCCGGTCTCCTCTGATTTCACTGAGGTTATTATTCCTGATCATAATAAGTGAATTATGGGCTCCCGAGTACTGTAATGTATGTTTTTCACGATCAACAGTGATCAGGGCAATATCCATTCCATCCATGGTTTTATTATCCCCCCCGGATTGCGCAAGTGATTTGATAACCATGTCTCTAAGATTATTCAATATCTGGTTTGGCTGGACAATATTTTTTTCATTTACAATTTCGTTAAAAAAGCTAACACCCAGCATACTCATAAAAGCACCCGGCACTCCATGACCGGTGCAATCGGTGACAGCAACCACAGTTTTGCTATCTTTTACCGATATCCAGTAGAAATCGCCACTGACAATATCTTTGGGTTTATTTAAAATAAAGTAGTCGGAGAATGATTTTTTAAACAATTCACTCCCGGGTATTAATGAAGATTGAATCCGGCTTGCATATTCGATACTGTCTGTTAATTCATTTTTTTGAGTTGAAATTTCATCTCTCTGTTCTTCAGCCAGATCACGCCTGGTTTCTAATTCTTCTTTCTGTGATTCAATTTTATCTTTTAGTATTTCTATTTCCCTGTTTAAACGATTAATTTCATCCTTATGCTTTACCGGCAGTAAGTTATTTTTCTTTTCAATATTGCTATCCGGAACGGTCATATTTTAATACGTAAATTAATTTATCTCTGTTTCTTGCGCCGGATACCATACTAGTAGTTCTATTTAATACCCGTAGTTCCGGCGCGTTTACTTTACTTTCCTGTACCCCGGGTTGCGCTACGCTTCCCCGAGGCTATTGCTTACCGCACCTTCGGCGCTTCCTTTTCTCTTTTTGCCAACTGCTAATTGCTAACTGCCTTTTCCTCTTTTTCTTCTTACTACTTACTACTTACTACTTACTTCTTCAACACCAGGTGCTTACATAAGGTATCCATTAATATGTCCGCATTTACCGGCTTGGTTATAAAATCGTCAAATTCTGATTCCTGGCTTTTTATTTGTTCATCATTCATTGAATAGGCTGTAACGGCTATAATCGGCAAACTTTTTCTTATTTTTTTTATTTCGGTGGTCGCCTGGTATCCATCCATATTAGGCATACGAATATCCATGAGCACTGCTTCTATATCATCATTTTCCATACAACTTTCTACAGCTTCAACACCATCCCTGGCCCAGAGGATTTCAGCTTCTGTATTGGACATAACAGCTTTGAGAAGCATATAATTCAATTCATTATCCTCGGCAACAAGAATTTTCCTCCCTTTCAATGAAATTCGTTCAGTAGGGATAATTTTCTTTTCTATTTCCCTTACCGGTTTTTCGATCACCTGAAGTGGAATTGTGAAGTAGAAAGCCGACCCTTTACCTGCTTCTGATTCAACCCAAATTTCTCCGTCAAGCAGTGATACCAATTTTTTTGAAATAGCTAAACCTAATCCTGTCCCTTCGTAAATTTTTTCTTTTTCATTTTCAACTTTTCTGAATCTTTCAAAAATAAATTCTTTTTGATCCTCTGAAAGTCCAATACCGGTATCTTTCACGTAAAACTCTATCTCTTTCCCATTTTTATCTTTCCCCTTATCAGATGAAAAGGTATAGCCAAATTCAATTGCTCCCCGGTGGGTGAATTTAAAAGCATTACTCAGAAGATTTGAAATAATCTGCTTGACCCTGAAAGAATCTGTCATAATAGCGAAATCCTGATCCTCATTCCCTGTTTTTAGTTTGAATTCAACGTTTTCTTTACCTTTTTTGTTTTTCTCTTTTTGAAAAGATGTATAAATATCGCCAAGTGTTCTGTTCAAAAAACATTTTTCAGAAAATATCTTTATTTTCTTTGACTCAAGCTTTGCAATAAGCAGGATATTATCTATTATGTTTAACAGGTTTACAGAACTCTTTGAGATATTATTGATAAATTCCTTTTTCTGTTCATTGAGTAAATCAGGATCGGCGGCAATCAACCCTGAGAATCCGGTTATAACATTAATGGGGGTTCTGATCTCATGGGACATATTTGACAAGAAGGTTGATTTTAACCTGTTAGATCCTTCCGCTTTTTCTTTTGCTGCAAACAACTTCTCCCTGTTTTTTCTTTCTTTTTCTTCAGCTTCTTTATGGTCGGTAATATCCGCGATCATACCTGAAAGAGTTTTCCCTTTCAACTGAGCATTGATAATCACATTTTTTTTCTTCCCGGTTCCTGAAGTTAATTCTGTTTCAAAATCTCTTACCTGATGGTTTTTCTTTAATACACTAAAAAAAGCAGCATTATTTTTCTTATTTGTAAACAGGGATTGGATTTTACGTGGTCCAAATTCAAGCACGGAAGGATACTCAAGCATATTTACAAGTGCTTCATTAACAAATGTAAACTCACCTTCTGCTGTTGTACTGAACACTCCAACAAGAGCATTCTCAATAAGGTTCCGGTACTTATGCTCCGATTCTTTTATTTCCTCTTCAATTTGTTTTCGGGCATCAACTTCTATCAGGAGATCTGTGGTTTTTTCTATAATTTTCTGTTCAGGAATATTATTTAGAGTATTCAGTTCTTCCCGGGTACTAATGAGTTCTCTGGTTTTACTTACAGCTCCCTGGTATGTTGAAAGCAACATGCCCAGTATCTGTAACCGTGTTAAGCTAAATGAGTATTCTTTGTTACTAAATGAGATATCAATCTTTGTCTTCAATTGATCTTCTTTCAGAATATGCCTGTTAGCTATAATTGACTGCAGGTGTGTTAACAGGTATTTTTCATCATAAGGTTTCATAATATAGTTATCTGCTCCGCACTCAAGACCTTTTAAAATATCTGTTGTATTAGTAAGTTTAGTAAGAAGAACCACCGGAATTTGTTTGAGTTTTTCATCAGCTTTTATTTTTTTACATAACTCATACCCGTCCATTTCGGGCATTAAAATTTCAGTAATTATCATAACTGGTAAATACTTTTTCGCAAGGTTAAATGCCTCCTTACCATTAATCCCATGAGCAACCTCATACCCGAAACCATTAAGCAGGAATTTCAACTTTTCCGCCTGGGTGAGGCTGTCTTCTGCAATTACAATCAGGTTGTTGTTTTCTTTAGCCATGTTTTGTTACTTTCAGCTTAATTGCTCCGTGTTCATAATTGTTATCAACCTTTGTTACCACTACACTCCTCTTCTCCTTTTCTCCTTTTCTCCTTTTCTCCTATTCAACTCTTCTCCTCTTCTCCTCTTCGCTCTCTGCTCTTTGCCAGCCGAATGCCATTCGGCTCTACTTCGCTCCTCAAATATATTTACCCAATGTTGTTAATAGTTTTTCTATATTGATCGGTTTTACTACAATATCATCGCAACCTGCCAGGAGGCATTCTTCTTTTTCTTCTTCCCTGGCATAAGCTGTAACAGCGATAACCGGCAACTCCTTTTTAAACTTTTTTATCATTTTTGTAGCTGTAAAACCGTCCATTTCGGACATTTTTATATCCATAATAACAAGATCAAAGCTTTTTGATTTGCAGGCTTTAACTGCATCCACTCCATTTGTTACCCACGTAATATTTGCCTTTTTCTTCTTCAGAATGATCTCAAGCAGTTTGAAATTACTTTCCTCATCCTCAGCTATAAGAATTGATTTATCGTTCCAATTATCTGATCCATTGGTTTCCTGTATTTTTTTTGCAGGTCCGGTTTTGGCTTTCGACATTTCAACTTCACCAACTGGTATAGTAAAATAAAAAGTTGAACCTTTGCCCGGAGTTGATTCAACCCATATCTCTCCACCTAACATATTTACAAGTTTTTTTGATATAGCCAGGCCCAGTCCTGTACCCCTGTATAATTTGGTTATATCACCTTCAACCTTTATGAACCTGTCAAAGATTATCTTTTGTTCTTTTTCAGATATCCCTATTCCTGTATCTTTTACCCAAAACTGAATAAACCTGTCATTTTTTCCATCTTTTTTGGTTTGTACAGTACAGCCAATTTCAATATAACCCGATTCAGTAAATTTCAGGGCATTACCAATCAGATTGGAAAGCACCTGTTGTAACCTCACCGGGTCAGTATGTATTGACAATTCTTCTATCTGCTTCTCTGTTTTCAGACGGATATCTATTTCTTTTTTCCCAATTCCGGTTTTTTGATTATTGAATACATCAACCAGATTTTCAAGTACCTGACTAACCCGGCATTCTTTCTTAAATATCTTTAATTGATCAGATTCCATTTTTGACAGATCAAGGATATCATCTACCAAGTGTAATAACTGGTTTGTATTTTCCTTGATAATAGGGACAAATCTCTCTTTCTCCTCATATGGTATATCGGCATTTCCAAACATATCACTGAAACCTACAATCGCGTTCAGGGGAGTTCTGATCTCATGTGACATATTTGACAGAAAGGAACTTTTGAGCCTGTCAGATTCTTCTGCTTTTTCTTTAGCCTTAACGAGATCATTTTTAATCTCTTGCTGTTTGATATATTTCACCAGACTATTTGCAATTCTCTGAAGAAGATGAATTTCTTCTTCCAGGAAAGGGCCCTGAATTAAATCCGGTTTTTTCTCAAGGTAACAAACTTCGATTTTGCCGGCTTTTACATTGTCGATTGATATATCTGCCTGTATTGACCATTTTGTTTTACGGAAGTTTTTTGTTTTATAAACTTTCCCTTCAAAGGTGATCCGGGCTTCCGTAATTTCAGGATATTGCCAATTTGATTGTATCAACCGTATTGTTTCATTAAAAACTTCCGAAAAGTTGATGCCGGGCAGAGTAATTATTTCATCGATCCCATAAAGACAATAAATTTCTTTTAACCTTTCATTCAGATCATGAGTTAGTTTTTGTAACTCGGCATGTGATTTTTTGAAATTTTCCGACAAGATAATGTCATGGAGGGCAAATCCGAGATCGCCTGACATTTCGTTAAAAAGTGATAATTCTTCCTTGTCAATAATAATTTCCTCCAGTCGAGTGACAGCCAGCGTTCCGTATATGTTTTTCTCATACTCAATCCGGGTCAGCATCATCTTTTGGCCGCAATCAGGTCCATGAAGCGGGCAGTCAACACAATCGATATCTGATGGTCTAATAACCAGTGTGCCCGAAATTTTTAACACCTTTTTACAGCATTGGCTGATTTTACCATCCTTCAGCTGCTGTTTATAAGCTGAGAAATTCTTTCCTATACCGGATTCGGCAGATGTATCCCATTTGCCATTTTCTGAAACCAGGTTTATCCATGCTGTTTTATATCCACGCTGCTCCGTTAGAAGCCTGCAGGCTTTCTGTATGAGCTGGTCCGGGCTATTTTCCTTCACAATCATCTGGTTCACGTTCCTGATCGAAAGCAGGACCCTGTTCATATGCTGTTTTTTCATCAGTGAATTTATCAGCGCGAATAACTGATCCATGACCAGCGGCTTAATCAGGAATGCAAATGCTCCCTGGTTAACAACCTTCACTACATAATCCACAGTGGAATGTCCAGTAATCACAATGATATCAGTTTCCTGATATTTTTTCCTCCAGGTTGACATAAGGGCAATTCCTTCCATGTCAGGGAGTCTAATATCCAGAAGGACTATATTAACAGGTCCATGCTTCATCAGTTCAGTTGCTTCCTTCCCTGTATGAGCTACATCAACACTGTAATTCTTTTTCTCAAGAATTAGCGATAACGTTTTACAAATATTTTCATCATCGTCGACAATCAGAATTTTTTCGTTTTTACTCATGTTGGGGTTTATATAGTTTAATATTTTTTATGATATTTATTGTATTGCGTATTTCTATAAATATTATGTTATATTTTTTATTTTCGTTACTTCTTCGATAATTCCGACCACTTTGTTAATATCCAATGGTTTATAAATAATGCCATATGCTCCTTCCTGCATTACTTCCTGAACAAGGTCGTCAACTGAATAGGCGGTCATCATCATAACCACTGCATCAGACCTTATTTTTTTTATCTTCTTGAAGGTTTCCACCCCGTCCATTACCGGCATCTTAATATCCATAAAAATTATGTCGTACGGTTTTTCTTTAATCAAATCGATTGCTTCGAATCCGGTTTCGGCAGTATTAACTTCATAGCCTTTTCGACCAAGGATCAGGGATAAGGTCCTTGTTAGGCTTACATTATCATCCACCAGAAGTATGTTTGCTTTGTATTTCATCTTCTTTTTCCTCCTTTATTTCTATAGTACCTCCATTTCCTTCAACCAGGGTTTTCGTAAGTGCAAGTCCAATACCCTTAGCTTTTGTCGAAAATAAGGATTCAAAGATTTTCTTATATTAGCCCCTCAGCCACTACATTTTTCATCAGGTATTGAGAGAGTTCTTCAAAACGTTGTTTTTTCCTGACATGGAACGGAAGGAGTTTTTGGTATTCTCTTACTTTATGGATTTCTTTTAGTTCATTTACTATTATATCTTTCGGTAGTTTATCTGAAATATTATGATAAGCCCCAAGAAAAATTATGCCCGTTTCATTTGGGCCGAGTGTTGCAGCGATCCTGCCGGCAATGTACTCATCCCGTTGGTTTAACAGTTTGGATCGGCTAATTTTAAACCTGAAAATGCTGATCAGTTTCACGATTAATGCGCCGGAAGAGGGTATCGATTTGAGCATTTCCATCTCTTTTTTAACCATCGAAATATCCTCTGTTTGTACAATAATAGCTCCCCGTTTGACCAGTCTTGAAATAATTTCATAATTCTTACTTCCTGCCTTTATGCTGTCTTCAATGATTTTCATTGCGATCTCTCCATCCGCAACCATTCCATCCTGGTATATTTTCACAGCTTTGTCGCCAAGATCAATTGTATCACAACACTGGCTTATTAACTCCCAGTATTTGTTAACAGTATCAACATGTGTTTCCCAAAATTCTCTTCCAAATTCATCAACACCCTTCCGGGTTAGCTCGGCTGCCATGGAACCCATATCGGCGCCAGAATGGATGATTGGAATATAGATCAGGGTTTTCATTTGCTATTTTGTATTTATAATCTTATGTTCTTAAAACAATCATCTAATACATCCTTCACCTGAGAATATCGCCCCGCTTTCTCATCATTGTCCTTTCATAGCCGATGAAGCCGCCGGAAGTATCGAGCCTTACCTCATAAATCCCAAGTACCTCGAGGTTGGCTGCTTCAGACTTTTTTTCAATTATTTCGATAGTAATGTACCATAAGTCCTCTCTTTTGCCTATTCCTATCACATTGGGCGAGGTGAACCCTGTGAGTTCTTCCAATTCTCTTTTAGCTATTATCGCAAGTTCTCTAATTTCCATTTTTACTCAGCTTTTAGAATTGAATTTTCTTTTTCAAGGTCTATTATTTTCTGCTCTTTCTCCGCCTCCTGAGCTTTTGAACACAGAAAGGAATCGGTTTCCCACCAGCTTATTCCCATTTCCATTGCCTTATCAACAGAGCAAACCAGTAATCTAATTTTTATAGTTAAAAGTTCAACATCAGCGATCTTTATCTGAATATCCCCGGCAATGACAATTCCTTTGTCCAGTACCTTCTCTAAGATATCAGCAAGACCGGTTGAATTTGTTGAGTGCATCATTTGTTCTGACATATTATTCTCCCTTCTGTGTTAAATTAATTGTTGATTTTCAATTTTTTATTACATCAAATTTCCCAGAGGTCCCAAATCTATATTCAAGTCCTCATCGTCGATGCCAAAGATTGCCTGAACTTCTTTTATCTTTTTTTGTACTGCTTTCAGGCTTAAACCCAGCTTCTGAATTTCTATTGAAGAAAGAGTCCCTTTCCTCACTCTTCGGAAAGCTTCCTTTTCCATTAGTTTTCTTATCAATTCGAGCAGTGTTAAAACCAATTGGGCCAAACCTTGCTCAGTCTTCTGAGGGTCGCTGGCATCAATTATCTTTGGTATATTTTCTTCCGCTTTTCTGATTTCTCGCTGCAATTTTTGCAAATAAGCTATATCCTCAGGTGTTGCCTCTTTTTCTTTACAGCTCAAACTTTTACCTGAGATCTCCTCTAACTTGGAAACTGATGTAAGAACTAGCTTTAACCCCAAATATACCAAGTCGATATCTGCTACCCGTATGACAATGTCCCCATTGATCACCACTCCTTTTTCTATTACCTTATCGAGGACATCAACAAGGGTTACATTGTCATTTGTACTATCCATAGTAATTAGAATTTAGTAAAATTATACGCAGGCCAGGGACCGCTGTATTCGAAGCAAAATCCTTTTTCCTGAATCTCCTGTTTCATGCGCTCTGCTTCCTTGTTAAACTCATCTACTTTTTCATCGGAGATTAAATAGGCTACATTTAAAACCATGGGCTTATTTCTTCCAGTCAACTCTTTTTCTAATATCTTATTCCTGACAGAATCAACGGCATGCTTTCTTAAACCTTCAAAAAGAACATCCATTATGGCGTTTAATTCAGTATTCACTTCCTTGTCAACGATCGCTTTTAGATCATCTTCCATGAAAAAAGCCATACCTTCGGGTAAAGAGGCAATCTCCCTTTCCTTCTCTTTTATAGCTTCATTTGCCTCTTTAATGTTCTTTTCTAAAATAGTTCTATCGTTCAGATACACCTTTAGTCCCCATTCCTGCTTTCCCCGAATACTGTCTAAAACCTGTTTAATCTTTTCATGTTTTTTGTCTAAGGTTTCTACAAGGTTTGCCTCTTCTTTAAAAATGGTACCAAAACCCATTGGTATTAATCCCAAATTCTTATTGTCTTTTATCATCGCCTGTTCGATGACCCTTTCATGAATGACCGCCTTTTCTTTAATCCAGTTCAGGTCGTCCTGCGCCTTAATTTGAATTGCTTCCGATTCGAATTCCTGTAAAGAAACCCCGCTTATCACTGCTTCCAGTTCGTGGTAAGGAAGGGTAAAAACCTCTCCAATCCCATCAATCCCTTTTGAAGGGAATATGGTATCGCCCGGTGTTTTGTCCCTTATGCAATACAGATATAATCCTTCCATCTTTTATTACTCCTGTATTTGTTCTAAACTTTTTCTTTCATAAGACTGGACTTCCAAGTTATCATCCAACTTAACAGAATAGAAGACCCTTGATTGTTTTGGCGGCATGTTCATTGATTTCAAAAATGAATCATCCTCGTACACTTCTGCTATCGCCTCCCAGTTGTCATTCACTTTATCAAGCTTGATGACCGTTATTTCACGGCAATGAATATTTTCCTTCAGAAACTTAACAACAGCAGTTTTAACCTCTATTACTTTACTCATGTCTTTGTTCTCCTTTTTAAAATTTTTGAATAATTCAGCTAATATGATCTTACGGTTTAGTTTTCTTTGCTCCCGGTTGCTTCATACTGTGCCCGCATCCCGGACAAAATTTGTAGTCGAACATAAATCGCCAGGTTTCGCCACATTCCGGACAAATGATATTCAGCGCCTGCCCGCAGGCATTACAAAACTTTTCATTTCCTCCGGTTACTTTTCCACATTTCGGACATGTAAATGCATTCATAATGTTTTTTTTAGTGTTAGTGATTATTTTCTTTATTTAACCTTATATTTTCAATCAATCCAAGTAGTTCCTCTTCTTGTTTGTCATATTCCTCCGCACTGATTTCATCCATTTCAAACTTTAATTGCAATGCCATGAGGCGTTCTTTAATCCTGCCTTCATCGGATACCTCTTTTTGTATCATTTCATCAATTTTTTTCGCGATGAAGATGATCCCTTTAATTATCATATTAACCCCCCTGCGTATTTATAACAAGGTTTACAAAATTATATGGAGGCAGCGTTCCTACATATTTAAATGAGAGCAGGTTCCTGTATTTTTCATCCAAAGCATTGATGACCTGATCAAATTCCACTTCCTTTTCATTTTTAATCAGAAAAGCTGCATTTAAAATCATCCGTTCGCCATATTTGTCATTAACTTTCACCTCATCCGCCAGCGGGGTCAGCACACTTATTATGTCATCGTTGAAATTCGAATTTTCCTTAATAAGCGCCTTTTCAACCATCTCCCCGATTTTTATCAACTGATAATGCGCCTTGTCGGGATCCAGTTTAGCCAGCTTGTCTTTCAATGCACGGATATCATCGTGTTTATCCAAAATGTATTTATAAATAGGCTCTTCCAGCGCCAATACTTTTAGTCCCAGCTCTTTTTTACTTTCCATTTTTTCTAATAAATCCGAAAACTTATCATATTCCTTTTCAAGAATTTTTAAAATCTTTGATTCATTGTATGATCCTGATATCGTTGAAAACCTTATGGGAAGAATAGAGAATTGCTTCATTACTTCTTCTAAAACCAATGAATGGGCTGTTAAATTAACCCGCCTCGCCTCATATCTCATCACCGCCGATTGACTAACAACCGCGCATATATCCTTATAGCTGATTGCATACACCCTGTCGGCACGGGTACCAATACCGATAGGGCCAAATTCAATCGCACCGGTATGCCTGATAATGCAATATAAATAAATGCCTTCCTTGTCTTTGTCTTTTTCCATCATTTTTTTATGTTTCCCATTTCTCCGGAAATATCTTCAAGTCGATGAAATTGAATATCGGCATAGGACTGGTATAACTAAAATCGATACTGTCTTTATACTTCTCGCCCAGATCTGACATAATATTATCGATCTCCTTTTCCCGGCCGCTGTTAATCAAAAAAGCAGCGTTAAAAAACATGGCATCGCCGGTTGTTTTGTTCTGCTTATATTCAAATACAACCTTCTTAAATTCAATCAGCATTGATTCGGCCTCTTTTTCTTTTTTTTCTTTGAGCGCTTTCTCAACCATCTTCCCGGCTTCGGCCATTTTTTCCTTTTGCCGGCTTATATCATGTTCCTTTTTAATATCCCGCTTAATTTTTTTAAAGGCTGCATTTTCCTCATCGATTTCTTTATAAATGCCATCCATATTTTTCCAGGTGCACTTGACATTTACCTCCACTTTATTTTCGAATGTGCGCAGCAATTCCATAAATTCACTATACCTCCGGTTGAGCAGGTTCCGTATTTCATCCGGCGTAGCTGCAATGACCCCAAATCTTGAAGGTAGTATGCTGTTGAATTCTTTCATCACCTCTTCGATCACTTTCTGGTGAGCCAGCATATTTTCAGGATTCACCACAAACTTGTTTAACGAATGATCGCTCACCACCATGCATAATCCTTCAAATCCGATGGTAGTTACCAGATCACCGCACCCTCCGACCCCGATGGGCCCAAAATTGAAATCGTAGTCCGAAGCAATGATGCAATAAATATATTTGCCGTCTTTTTGCATATTATTCCTTTATTTTTAGAAAAAATGAATTTTCGGCCACTGCATCAATCAACAGTGAAAATTGGTACTCACATGATGCGGGTTTAAGGACATTTACATAATCCAGCATGGTTTGATATGCTTTATTGATCCGGTTAAAAATTACGGCGCTGTCATCGCCCGGATTCGTGTCGGGGTGAAATAGCTTAACTTTATTGAGGTAAGCTTGTTTAATATCTTTTTCGAATATGAAATTGTTCAATCCAAGTTCCTTTTTAGCCGATTCTATTTCCTCAAAATGCAGCTCTTTTACTTCGAGGGTGTAAAAACTATAGCATGGAAGAGGACCTACAAGTTTAAAATTAAGTTTGCCATTGAATTTTTCATCCAATTGATCAAGGGCTTTTTCAAGTAAAGCCGATTGACTTTGATTCACCAAAAATGCAGTATTGGATACCATCTGATCATTCATAACCTCATGTTGCTTTGTGCTTTGGCAAAAAGGGTTAAGTGCTTCGATAATTTTTGTGGCATATTCAGCATTTTTTTTATCAAGAATTTTTTTGACAAGATAACCGATGGTTAACTGATCGGATTGTGTAATGCTGATTTTACTTTTCCCGATTTTTGCTTTCATTTCAACAACCTGAGGATTTACCGCAATTTCCGCCAGAATCTGGCTAAAATCCGACCAGGTCGCAACGATATCGATTTCGAGAAGGTTGTTTGCTTTTTCAAAGATTTCCATGATCAGATCGTACCCATTTTCAAGAATTTTGAGTACTTCTGTAGTATTATTGGCGAAGGAGCCGAGCCGCATGGGAATGATCGTGGTAAATCCCATATTCATTAGGCTTTCAATTGTCTTCTGATGATCAATCAGTAACCTTGCAAGCGGTTCTGTGCCCAATTGCCTGTAATCAATCACACTGTTTTCGGAAACAATGGCTGAGACTTTTTCAAACGTGATGTTAAAGACATTGATACTGTCTAATTCCCTGAACTTCTCTGCTTCATAACAGGTCGGAATGATCCCGTATATGTAGAGTCCTTTTGTATTTATGTCATTATCCATCTTTTATTTTTTTATAAGGTTTTGCATTTTGACAAGCTGAACAACCTCTTCAAAGTGTTTTTCTTTAATAATAATGTTAACATCCGGTTCCTCATCCTGCTCCTTCATGGTTTCAATTATTTCACGGATAGCCATAACGGATGCCTTTCTGCAAATAAACTCAATATCGGAGCCTACCAGACCTTCCGTCTCCTTAGCCAGTTTTTTCAGGTTAACACTCTTGTGCAAAGGTTTGCTGCCGGTATGGATTTCAAAGATTTTTTCCCGGGTTTTTTCATCGGGGGCCGGTAGTTCAAACATCAGGTCGAACCTGCCGCTTCGTAACAACGCCGGATCAATCAGGTCGATCATGTTTGTAGCAGCCAAAACCACTACTCCTTTGAGATCTTCAATACCATCCATTTCGGTCAGGAATTGACTGATCACCCTGTCGGTAACATTTGAGCCTGAGCTGTCGCTGGTACGCCGTGGACAAAGGCTGTCGATTTCGTCTAAAAAGAGAATGGCAGGGGCTGCTTGTTTGGCTTTTTTAAACAGTTCCCTCACTCCTTTTTCCGATTCGCCGATATATTTACTCATGATCTGGGGTCCTTTGACAGAAATGAAATTAACCCCACTCTCGCTCGCCACGGCTTTTGCCAGGTAAGTTTTCCCGGTTCCAGGCTGCCCGTACAGCATAATTCCCTTCGGAGGGTTTGTATTGGCTTTGCGAAACAATCCGGCATATTTCAATGGCCATTCCACCGCCTCTTTCAATGCTTCTTTTATGTCGTTAAGACCACCCACATCGTCCCATTTAACATCGGGCACCTCGACAAACACTTCACGTATAGCAGAAGGTTCAACCTCTTTCATGGCATCGTAAAAATTGTCCATCGAAACTTCGAGGTTCATGAGCAGTTCATACGGAATTTCCGCCAGCTCATAATCAATCTTGGGTAAAATTTTCCGAAGCGCTGTCATGGCTCCTTCGCGGGCCAGCGCTTCCAGGTCGGCACCTACGAACCCATGGGTTACCGCAGCCAGTTTTTCAAGGCTTACATCCAACGCCAGCGGCATCCCGCGGGTATGGATATGAAGGATTTCGAGCCGGCCTTTTTTATCGGGGATCGAAACAGAAAGTTCGCGGTCGAACCGCCCGGGCCTCCGCAACGCCGGATCGATGGTATTGGGAATATTCGTAGCACCGATCACAATCACTTTTCCACGCGATTCCAACCCGTCCATCAACGATAAAAGTTGGGCGACAACCCGTTTTTCAACTTGTTTTTCCCCTCCCATATCTTCCCTCTTCGGAGCAATAGCGTCGATTTCGTCGATAAAAATAATAGCCGGTGCATGTGCCTGTGCTTCAGTAAAAACTTTGCGCAACCGTTCTTCGCTTTCACCATAAAATTTGCCCACAATCTCCGGTCCTGAGATATGCAGGAAATAAGCATCCGTTTCGTTGGCAACTGCTCTTACAATTAATGTTTTTCCAGTTCCCGGAGGTCCGTAAAGGAAAACCCCTTTAGGCGGATCGATGCCCAAACGTTCAAATACTTCAGGGTATTTTAACGGAAGTTCAATCATTTCCCTGATACGCTGTACCTGAGTGCCAAGACCCCCGATATCTTCATAAGATACTTTTGATGATTTTCTTTCGCCTTGCTTTGGCAGGTTTAATTCTATTTTGGTGTTGGGATTTATCAGTACAACCCCGGGAGGGTTCGTATCGATCACCATATAATCGACCGATCGTGAACCAAACAGGTTAGCCCTGACTTTATCGCCTTTTGATACCGGTAGCCCGTCGATTAGAGAACCAATATACTTTGTATCGTTGCTCTTATATTGTGAACTGATTGCCTCGGGTTGAAGCCTTATTTTTAAAGCGGCTTTACAGGTAGTTTTCTCAATTTTGATTTTCTCGTCAATGCCGGCCTGGGTATTTTCCCTTGTGACACCATCGATTTGAAGGATTTGTTTTCCTCTTTCTTCCTGAAAACAGGGCATAACTTTTACGGGTGTTTTCCGCTTGCCTTCAATTAAAATAATATCTCCTGATTCGAGCCCGATGGCTTTCATATCTTTGGGATCCATCCTTGCGATGGCCCGGCCAACATCTTTGACCAATGCTTCTTTGACCTTTAGAATAACCGTATTTTGAGAAGGTTTCATAAAAATTCAGATTAATTAAATAGTAACATCCTCATCTGATCCAATCGCTCTAACCCTTTGATTTCCTTTGAAAACAAAGGGACAATAACCCTGTTCAGGTTAGGATAAGTTGTGTTGATCTGTTCCAGATATTTTTGCTGTGCTGATTTCCTTTCTTTACAAAAACTGCATCCGTCTGATTCCATCACGTTGTTCACGATCATTTGACGAACCGTAAATTTTGACTCCCGGAGATTTGTAATTAACCGGCCTGTTTCTGAAACAGCCATTGATTCAGGAATACAAACAGGAATAAATTCGCAACGGGCACTATTACCAAACAAGCTTTCAATCTTTTTTACCGTCTTTTTCAGGTTTAGTAACAAGGTATCGGTTTTATCTTCTTTGTATGAGCCCGAAAAGTTTGTCACAATATACCGGTATTTCCATCTCATTTTTGACGCGACCTTAATCCATTGATCAAGCATCGTTGGGGAGGAAATCAGACGTAAGGCGTGTCCAGTTGGTGCAGTATCAATAATATATTTCTCAAACTGTCCATCTTCAATAAAATCTATGATCGTCTTTAAACTCATCACCTCATCAATTCCAGGTAGAGATAACCTTAACAAATCATTAATATCCTCATCATCAAGATTAGTGGAAGTTTTGAAAAGTTCTTTTAATTCTTCTTCATTTTCTTTTTTAAAGTCGGAATATGCCTGCTCGGCAATGATTTCTGTTGCTGCAAGGTTTTCAACGTCCTTAACTTGATGGATACCGTTTCCGATTTGTTGTCCCAGACAATCGGAAACGGAATGAGCCGGATCGGTAGAAATAATGAGCGTTTTGCAGGTTTTCGACAACTCTATGGCGGTTGCCGTCGCACAGCTGGTTTTGCCTACGCCCCCTTTCCCGCCAAACAGGATCAATTTAAGCTCAACGTTATCTAAACCGGACAGTGCCATATTCCTATTTTTTTATCCTGATTTCAAGGATGCCATTGTTATATTTAACCTTCATATTCTCCTTTTCAACTTTCGCCGGAAGTAGAAGCTCCTTGTGATATTTCCGGGTATTCCTTTCCGCCGAAATGTCAAGGATGTCTCCTTTAAGATCAATCTTTAAGTCATTTTCCTCAATGCCGGGCATTTCTGCAATGATAACGATTTCATCTTTTTCGTCAAACATATCGGTCATAGGCTCACGCTCCTCCTCCACTTTAGGTCCTTCCGGTGTTTTTTTGATATTACCGAAGGTCTCTACGGTGGATTTTCCTCCGCCAACCGCCGATTTGATGGTGAATCCATATACTCCTTTCATACCCTTTTTCAGGTGATCAAGTTTAATCTCCCCTTCTTTGGTAATCTCTTTTTCATCCTGAAGTTTTCCGGCAAGGTCAACCAATTTTTCGATCCCTTTGAACAGGCCCCCCAGTCCCAGAATTTCAAAATCCGATTCATTCTCTTTGTTATTTTTTTTGTTTTCCATGATACATGCTTTAAATTAATTGTTTACGTATAAAAATACTGGTAATGACAGTGTGTAAAAATCCTTGTCTTTAGGTTCATTTAATAGAAGCTTCCAGCTTCTCCAGCCGCTCCATCAATTTATCATTTTGTTGTTTTAGGGTGTGTAATAGTATAACCCTTACATAAATAATTAGTATCAATCTGTATATCAGGCATTAGCAAATATGTTTTATAACTTAATTTTATTACACACCCTTAGTATTATTATGGCTCTAATGCAGAGCTGTTTTTTCTGAGTTCCCCTACAATACTTATTCCTTTCCCGGTGATTATGCAGGAAGTAGTTATACTCATATTACTCAATTTTCGGTTATCATTGTTTTGCCTTTTTCCGTAAGGCGGCATATTCCTCTTTCTTCTAATGTGTCAAAATCAATTATCCCTTTTCTTTCCAGTAATTTACAGATTATATAGGAATAATGGGAGCTTATTCTTAATCCTTCTGCTATTTTATAATAGTGCATCATTCCTTTATTTTTTAACAGGATATCCAAAGTTTCCACTTCCGTGCCGGTCATTATATTATATCTGTTTGATTATTAAAAAGCTTTCCACTTTTTCATGTCATTCATATATAGTTTTATTGCATCACCTCCTGCAAGGGTTTCTGACTTTTTTCCTAAAGCAGCCCATCCTTTATCAGCAATGGCAACCTGTCCTGTCCTGTAAACATCTACAATATCTGCAATTTGTATCAGGATATCTCCGGCAATGACAATCCCTTTATCGAGCACTCTTTCGAGGATGTCGGCAAGATTTGTTGATTTGACGGAATGAGAAATATTTTCTGACATAATAAGGTCTCCTTTTAGTACTTAATTCCAACAGTTTTCCATTCCATTTTTTCATCATTCTGGTCTGTGTCCTGATTTTCATCTGAACCGGCGTTGTTTTTTGTTCCCAGGGTGGCAGTATAATATTCTTCGATTTCCTTCAGCCTTGCTTCAATCGGTTCCAGTCTTAATTGTAAACGTGTTCGTTCATTCCGTAACCGCGTCCGTTCTTTTTCAAGCATATAAAGTCTCAGAAAATCAGGATTCTGGCTATCGTACTCTGCATCTTTTTTAATGCTTTGCATCGATTTAATGCCATGAACACCTTTTAAAGAAGTTGAACCTTTCATAATGTCCTGTTTTTTTATAAATAACTTACGGTCACAAAATTAATAATATTGCTGAATCAGTTCATTAACTATGACTCTTACCCGCTCCTGGTTGGTTTTCGAACCAATACGGCTGGTTTCCGAAGTGAGAATATCCTGGCAAATTTGCGCAAATAATTCTTTGGATTCGGAGGGTGTTGTTTCTAATGTGCTCATCGTTTTTGCAATCATGATAGATCCACGTATGGTTGGATCAAATTCGGTTTTCCCTGAATCTCTCAGTCCTCTGACAATTTTTACGATTTTCTCAGCATCTTCCCACGAAAGTTGCGATTTTGCCATCACAATCTGCAGTTCCGTTTCATAGTCGAAATGATCAATGTCTATCGTGATCATCCGGTCGCGGAGGGCATCCTGTGTTCTGTTCACACCGGCGTATTCCTCGGGATTGGAAGTAAAAATGGCGCAAAAATCGGGATGCGCTTTGATATAGGTTTCTTCACCTTTGGTTGATTGTGTACTCATCATACGTTCCTGCAGGATCGGCAACAGGATATTGTTGGCTTCGGGGCGCGAACGGGTGAACTCATCATAAATCAATGTAAAACCATTTTTCACAGCTAAGGTAAGGCGGTTGCTCGACCACTGTTTTGACATATCTTCCTCATATTTATGAACCGAATGGATAAACCGGTCATCCAGTTTTCTAATACTATATCCGCTTTCACCACCAATCAGGTCGGAAGTTTTAAACTCGGCATCGCCATGAATCATCACTACATGCCGTCCAAGCTTACTTGCCAGATGCAAGGCGATGGTTGTTTTTCCGGTTCCCGACGGTCCCCTGAAATGTACAGGAAAACCTGCTTTGATATAAGTTGTCGCGCGGCTTGTTATGTCTGTAATATATTGGGTTTCAACAAAATCAGCCTGTGGCGTAGGTGCCAGTACGGCATTACGTTCTTGTTTCATAGATTATTCCTTTCATTATATCCGGTTCCTTTGCAACGGATGCAGGGCAGTCCATCGGCTGCCCTGCCTGTCCCATTACATTTTTCACATATTACTTCACTGGTGATTGAATTACTCCCTTTACCTTTGCAAACAATACAGGGAACCTTTGCTCCCAGCGGATTTTTTCCGGTACCGGAACAAAAAACACACTCCCTGAATGGCTCATCTATTTCAACAACGCCCAATCCATTGCATACCTGGCATTGCGAGAACTTTGAAAGCAAATTAAATGGATCTTTTCCTGTTCCCAGGCAAAAGGGGCAATTGATTTCTGTGCTCATTGCTGCTATTTTTTAGCTAACGGGTAATAACTGTTGTCGTCCTTTTGTACTTTTCCTTCATCCAGCAACTTCTTGGCAATAAATCCTATTCTCATCCTGGTTTCGCCAAAAGGCTTTTCCATATAAGAAACCTTTACCCCATTTTTATGCGTATTGATGTAATTCAGCACTTTTTCTTCCAGGGTCAGCACTTTTTGAGGTTCAGCCACTTTGGGCTTTTCCACTACAGGTTCGGCTTTCTTTACTTTTTCCTCAATCACAATTTCCTTTTCAGCAACGATTTTTTTCTGCGCTTCTTCCTTTTTCATTACCGGTTTTTGTTGCGCCGGGGCATGTTTTTTACCCGCCGGGGCAGCCTCAAATGATTTTTTTATAGCGACAATCGCCTCTACCATCTTTTCCCATGTAGCGGCTGCTTTCATTCTGTCGGTTGAAAATTCATTAAGGAATGTGTTAACATACTTCTCAATTTCATGAACTCTCTTCTGAATACCGGTCATGGTGATATTGAATTCCTTCAGTCTTTGTGCATCATTTTGAGAGAGGTCTTTTCTGAGCTCTTTCGCCATTTTTTGATTTTCAAGGCTGATCTCCGATAATCTTTGCTGAAACTTTAACAACATCTCTTTTGTATAAGCCACCCGTTCGATAAGATTTGCATGCAATTCTTCCCTCATTGCGGCTGTCATTTCAAGATGCTCCTTGTCAAATTTTTTCAGTAATTTATCAGTTTCTTCAAAAATATTGACGACTTCATCCTGAATACTTTTTATCTGAATTTCGAACTTTTTCAGTCTGCCGGTGTTCCATTTTGACCTGTCAGCCTTGTCCTTGGCAAGCATTTCGTTTAATTTCCCTGCCATTTCATGATGCGAAACAGTAAAATCTTTAAGCAGATCTGCAGTTGAAATTTTAATATTCTTCACATCTTTGCGGATTCCTGTTATCACCGTATCAAAGGATTTCAATCGTTCTTTTTGTCCTTTTGCGATGTTTGCATGAAGCGTTGCAGCGTTCGACCTCAACGTTGCAGCCATTTCCATTTGGTCTTTGCGGAAACCATCCAGGGTTTTCTGAACTTCTATAACAAGTCCTTCATTTCCCTTAAGCCTGCTTTTATAAGAGGCTAAGATCTCTTCGCTGAGATTTTTCATTTCGTTTGCTATTCCCATTTTTTTGTTCTCCTATTTTTTAATGTTTAATAATCAGACTAATTCTTCCAATAAGTGTTTTTTTACATTTTTAATATCTTTGCAAAATATTTGGATATCCTGATCGAGCAACTGCTGAAAATTGTTTGTAATTTTTTTATTTATATTCTGAAATTCCAGGAATTTCGCGATAGCTTGTTCTTTTCTTTGTTGCTGTGCTTTTAAAATGGTTTCCAGTTCCAGTTTAAACTCTTCGATTTTCTTTTTGTTATCGTTCTGTTCAGTATTTTTTATTTCAAGAATGCCTTGACGTAACAAGAGGGCCATTGCCTTTTGATCTTCGATATACCTGTAAAACTGATCTTCTGCTTCTTTTTCTTTCTGATCCAATAGAAGGAAAAGTTCGTCCATCAGGCAGTCGTAATCGTTTTTACGCAACGAACCACTTTTAGCCAGGTTTTCGCGTAGCATTGTATTTAACTGCATTCTTTCTTTCCTGAGATCCTGCAGGGAATGTTGGAAGTCATTCATTAAAGCATGCGACGACTCGTTTACCGCTTCGGAAGTACTAAAGACAGTTTCTATTTTTTGTATCCGTACCTCAAAGGAGGTGAGTAAAGTCTCGATGAAATCAGTGATATTGGTTTGGGTGGCGGGTTCCATCGCAGGTAATCAGTTTTTGTGTGTGGGAAAATATTTTAATAAGATGGGGAAAAATCAGAGTCTTCTTGGCAAATCATGCTTTTCATAATGAACGAATAAGGATGTTCTGGCAAGAGAACTCTTTTTAACTGCTTACAATCACTGTTTATGCAGCTTTTGCAGTTAACCCAATGGCTTCTGCATACTTCAGGTATGTTTCAACCGATGCAATTACCACTCTTGCTTCAATAGCAAGCAATTCGATACCAACCAGTGATACGCGAACCCATGCATCAACTACGACGCCTTTGTCGAGGATGCGGTCAATGACTTCAACCAAACTGGATGAGCCAATTGTTTTTTCTACTGCCATTTTGTTATTTATTAAGTTAATAAAAAAACCGTGCTTTATATGAGGGACGGATTACCTCGTTGGCATTTTATAAATCAAAGGGCGTGCCGGGAAGACAAAGCAATCCGGTTTTCCGAAAATAAAAATCGGTAAATGTCAGACAAAGAGTGGATTAAAAATTGTATTAAAATATAGGAAATGGATAAAACCGCTATTTGATACTGTTTTCAGCCATGCAAAGATGCTCGAAAACGAGCATGTGCTCATTTTCGAGCATCCTTATTCATAATACTGATATTATACTTTTGCATCTTGCGTGCGAGTGCCATCCGTTGAATGCCCAGCGCTTTGGCCGCGACATTTTGATTATTATTATAGTTGTGCAGGGCAAGGCGTATCAAATCAGCTTCATTTTCTTCCAGGTTCAGCTTTTGCGCCTCCCTGGTCAGTACTGATTTGGATTTGGCCTTCACCGGAAAATCCTGAACTCCAAATGTGTTCCCTTTGCTGAGGATAATGGCGCGTTCGGTCATATTCTTCAACTCCCTGACATTCCCCGGGAAAGCATACGACTTTAACGTTTGAATAACCTCTTTATCGATGGGAGGGGTCAGTTTATTAAATTTCGTGGAGAAATATTTGGCAAAATAAAGCAGGAGCGGTTCAATGTCTTCCGTCCGTTCCCTGAGGGGCGGAATATGGATATGCAATGTATTAAGCCGGTGAATAAGATCGAGTCGGAATTTTTTTTCTTCCACTAATTTATCCAATACATGGTTGGTAGCCGAAATGACCCGGAAGTCGGTTGCAACCGGATGGGTCTCCCCAACCCGGGTAATCTTTTTTTCTTCGATGGCCCGCAACATTTTTGCCTGCAAATTTATGGGCATATCCGCGATTTCATCAAGAAATAAAGTCCCCTGGTCGCTGGTTTCAAAAAAACCTTTCTTGTCGGTCAGGGCGCCGGTGAAGGAGCCTTTTTTATGTCCGAAGAACTCGCTTTCCAACAGCGAATCGGTTACCGCACTGCTGTTGACGGCACAAAATATATTATCTTTTCGCTTGCTGGCAAAATGGATGATACGCGCGACATTCTCTTTTCCCGTACCACTTTCGCCGGTTATGAGCACGTTTGTATCGGGGAAATTCGACGTTGTCATGGCCATGTCCAAAACTTCCTTTATCTTCGGGCTTACCCCAATAAAATGACGTTCAATCCGTTCTTCGAGGTTTTTAGAAATCAGGGAGTTTTTTTCTTCTATTTGCTTGATCTTACGCTGGAGAAACATAAACTTCTGGGTACGTTCAATGGCGATCCGGATATCGATATGCCGGAACGGCTTACGTAAATAGTCAATGGCGCCTAACCGCATGGCTTTGATTACCGTGTCCATATCGCCATGTGCCGAAACGATGATGACCTCCATGTTTGAATATTTGACTTTTACATCTTTAAGAATATCCAATCCGTTGACGCCAGGCAAACGGACATCGAGTACCAATAAGTCAATTGGTTGCTTTTTTAAAATCGACAAACCCTGGTTGCCGGTGTTGGCCTCAAATGAATGGAATCCGCAATCCTGCAGGAATTCAGTCAATTCTTCCGTAAAGCGCTTTTCATCATCAAGGATGAGGACATTAAGTTTATTCATATTATGGAGTTATAGAACTTTCACCATTTGTTTTTCTTTAATTTCAGGGATGGGGAGAGTGATCCTGAATGTAGTGCCTTGAAAGAGATCACTTTCAATATCGATATTCCCATTCATTTCTTTGATGATTTCGAATGAAATAGACAGCCCGAGTCCGGTTCCTTTACTTGCCTCCTTGGTGGTATAAAAAGGAAGCATAATTCGATGGATGTCGTCGGATTTTATACCGCTTCCATTATCTATAACCTTCACATAATTTGTATGGGCATCATGATATGTCCGGATAACTATAGTTTTTTCAAAATCCGATTTTGATGTTTTCATTTTTTCTTCTAAGGCATCTTTGGCATTTGTCAGCAAATTCAGAATCACCTGTTCAAATCTGTAGGTGTTTCCAATGAAGCGATGGACTTTTTTATCAAGTTTGATGGTCAGGCCAATCCCATGGTGTTTGAATTGCTCCGAAATCATGGAAATGGCATTTTTAATGCTGTCATTGATATCAAAGGAGGTAAAAATGTAATCGTCATGATCTCGTGAAAAATCCCTTACATGATCAATGATTCTCTCGATTCTTAAAACATCGTCGAATATTTTCTCCGATTTGTTATGAAAATATGTATCATCCACAACCTTTGCCTGCTGTATTTTCAGGAACAGATTTTCAATGCCCAGAGTGATGGAAAGTAAAGGTTGGTTGATTTCATGGGCCATGGCTGAGGCCATTTCGCCAAGGCTAACCATACGTTCTGTACGGATAAGTTGCTGTTCAATCTTCTTCCGTTGCGAAATATCGCGAATAATGGCCATGTAACCTTTGGGTTTGCCATCAGCCTCCTGGATCAGCGTGGTGCTTAGTTCACAGATGAACTGAGACTGATTTTTCCTGGTCAGGATAAACTCAATATTTTGAACTAATCCTTCCGATCGGGTCTTGCTCAGGACGTTTTTCATTTTTTTCACTTCTTTACGGGGAATAATATGAAAAAAAATTGCTCCAATGAATTCATTTTTATTCTCAGCGCCAAATAGTTCGAGGACAATATCCGAAATATCTGTTATACGACCCTTTATGTCGATGATGATGATGCCTTCGGGCGAGGCATTGAGTAAGGTACGGTACATTTTTTCCGACTCTATGAGCGCGTTTTCAATCTGTTTTTTGGAGGTGATATCCTGAAATATCTCCAGCATGGCTTTCTTTCCCTGGAACAACATGCCGGTATAACTGATCTGGAAAATCTTTCCCCCCATGACCCCATGCGCTTCATAAAATGAAGTCTCTCCGATGTTTATGCCTGATATTAAAGGACAACCCAAACATTGGGACTTATCATCGCGGTATAATTCCCAGCATTTTTTACCGATTGTTTCCTCGTCAAAATGTTTTTCCAAATTTTCGCTCAGGAAAAGAATATTCCCATGTTCATCAACAATGTCTAATCCAAACGGGATGGTTTGCAAAAGTGAATTGTTAAGATCGTTGCTTTCCTTTATAGTTTGGTTGAGCTGAACCAGTTCATTCGTTGACTTTTCCAATTCCAGATGATGTTCGAGAATATCATGTTTTTGCCGGTATAATTCCAGGAAAACCTTCACTTTGCTGAGAAGAATTTTGTGCCGGAAGGGTTTAAGGATAAAATCGACAATGCCCGATTCATAACATTTTTCCAGTTCAAGTTCATCTTTTGTATGTGCTGTAATAAAAATGATTGGAACTTTTCCCCTGCTTTTATCATTCCGGATTATCATTGCAAGTTCAACCCCATCCATTCCGGGCATTCTGATATCAACCAGGGCAAGGGCAATCTCCTGATCCTGGATCTTCGATAATGCCTCCAACCCCGATTTTGCCACGATGAGGTTTACATCCAATGCCTTCAGGATGGTTTTAAGCAAGTGTAAATTAGTGACTTCGTCATCGACTACAAGGATGTTGGGTTTCGCTCCTGGTTCCATGTTATTCACTTTTGTTATTTGCCAATTTCTCAACCAGTTTAAATACTTCATCAAATTCCGTTGCCTTACTAAAAAAGTAATCAGCACCCAGCTCATAACATTTATTCTTGTATTGAACAATTGGGTAATTTGTAACAACTATTGTTATTATCTTTGTTTTGTTCTTCTTAATATATTTCAAAACATTTATCCCACTGCCCTCGGGCATCCTGATATCCAGTATCAACAGGTCAGGCTTATGTTTTTCAATTTCTTTAATAGTCTCACCGGAATTTGTTGTTTGTGCCACAACACTCACAGAATCTATTAGACTTACTCTTTCTGCTATCCTGTCACGTATAAGTTTCGAATCATCTGCAATAATTACTTTCATATCTGTCATATGCTTATTGAGTGAATATCCGATTGTTTCTCTTTCTAATAATGAATTGTAAGCCATGCTCTTGCCAAATTTTTTTATGAGTCTTTTTTTTGTTTAAGCAAAATTATAGTATAATATCTCCACGGCTTGTAAGGATTTGTCTATTTCTTTTGTAGGGAAAAGACTACAAGGGAAGCGAAGAAGTAAATAGTAAATAGTAGGTAGTATGTAGACAGACTGCTACTACTATCATATAAACAAACACACAACATACACTAAATCAGCAAGTTGCTTTTATAGTCGTTTTATTGGTGGACTATTTACTACTTACTACATACTATTTACTTTTTACTGCTTCTCTCCGATTCCCAACACAATCATTAATGTTGTTCCTTTTCCTTCACTGCCTGATATTTTGGAATAACCATTCATAGAAAGTGCCCGTTCTCTTATTCCAATAAGTCCGAATGATGTTGGATTATCAATATTTTCTTGATTAATACCAATGCCGTTATCCCTTATTTTTATCTTAAGTTTACCATTTTCTCCTGCTATGGAAACTGTAACTTTCGAAGCTTTAGCATGTCGCCGGGCATTAGTAAGGGCTTCCTGTATCATTCGGTAAATGGCAGTAGAATGTCCCTTAGTTAATAAGGTTAAATCATATTCTATTAACAGCTTGCAAACTGTTCCTGTCCGCTTGTTATATTCTGATACATACCATATTAATGCATCTTCAAGTCCGAGGTCATCCAATGCTCCCGGTCGGAGTTCAGAGCAAATTCTCTGAATCTCGCTCGATGTCATATCAACAAGGTCAGATATTGTTTGTGTTTTTGCAACCCACAGTTGATTTTCTTTAGGAAGTTGTTTTTGCAACCACGAAACGTCCATTTTAAGAGCAGTAGCTAATTGTCCGAGCTCATCATGTATATTTCGTGCTATTATTGTTCTCTCTTCCTCCCTGACATCCTCAAGGTGAGCAGCCAGTTTTCTTAATTGTTTGTGTGATTTCCATATTTCTAATTCATTATTTTTTCTATCTGTAATATCGTTAAAAATAATGGCAAATTGATTTTCCTCTGGTTTGTATGCCATAACAGAGTACCATTTTTTCAAAGGTTCAGAAAAACTTTCAAAAAAGATATCCTCCCCTTTCAATGACACTTCATCATATTTTTGTATCAAGTTGGCCGGATTGTTTTTGATATCAGACATAACATCTTTAGCATTTCTTCCGATAATATCCTTCTTTTTCAATCCGGTTAGTTCTTCAAAAATTTTATTAACTTCAAGAAAAATATAATTTTTCGGTTTACCTCTTTTATCAAATACAATTTCGTGCAAAGCGAAACCACACCGGATATTTTTAAATAAAGAACGGTATTTTATTTCGCTGGCATGAAGCATATCTTCAGTTTGTTTATGCTGCTCAATTTCCCCTGACAGATCTTCCATAATGTTAAGAGAAGCTACCTGGCTTTCTTTCAACTGCTTATTAAAATGCTCCATTTTCCAGAGATACACTTTCTCCTGCTTAGCAACCCGCATAAGCTCCTGCTGTGTCTCCTTTTCCGAGGTTATATCACGAACAATTGCCATTGGTCTCATTTTACCGTGCCAGAAGGTAGCTGTGTTACTGAATTCTGTTACTATCTCACTCCCATCTTTACGTATCAGAATTTGTTCATATTTTGTTTTATGCATTTTATTTTTCAACCTTTCTATCATCATTTTTTTCATTTTCGGAATATCATCCGTGGGTGTCATGTCCCAGCCGTTCATTTTCAGCAATTCATCTCTGCTATACCCGGTAATTTTACTTATTTGGGTATTTACAAATATCATCTTTCTTTTCTCATCGGTAATAATAATACCTTCCGGAGAGTTGTTAACCAGATCCTTGTAATTCATCTCACTTGACTTCAGAGCTTCTTCAACCTTCTTAGTATCGGTGATATCTCTCATTACACCCAATATTCTTACTTTCTCTCCGGGAAGGGGAATTGTGTTTACTTCAATATATTTAATTTTCCCATCTTTTGAAAAAATTTTAAAAGAATAAGTTGAGGGCAGTTTCTTCCCTTTTTCTCTTGCTTTTGTTCTTTCGGATATTAATTTTTTATCATCAGGGTGAATAATGTTTGAAATCTTGAAATCCTTTTTATATACTTCCTTTGCCTTATAGCCCAATGCATATTCAAAAGCAGGATTAACATATTCAAAACCCTCTTCCAGGCTAATAATATAAATCCCATCCATTCCATTTTCAACAATGGTACGATAATCTATATCACTATCATTTAGGGTCTGTTTACTTTTGGATTCAGACTTTTGAAGTTTTTTAACCCGCTTTTGCAGCTTTTCTATCTCATCAATTAACTGGGCTTTTGTTTTGTTTTTCATATTCTTAGTATAAGTTCAAGGTTCAAAACTGTTATGGGTTACGAGTTACGGAATACCCTTCTATTCCGGACTTGAATATTTAATCTCCATTCCAGCTTTTTCCAGCAACTCATTTATTTCTTTTTTCAGTTCAATCATTTTGAGTTCCCTGTTAACTGCAACCTTGTTGAATCGTTCAAGTTGCTTCATTTTTTGTTTAAGTTCCTCCTCTGCCTGTTTGCGCTTGGTTATGTCAATATGGACGGCAAGCAAGACTTCTCCATAATCCTGATGAGTAAAAGTGGAGACGCTGGCATAGCACCAGAACTGTATTCCGTCTTTCTTGATGTTCTTAACCTCCCCATGCCATTCTCCCGTTTTGTGTAGGGCTTCCATTATTTTGTCAGCTTTTTCAACAGGGGTCAAATCATCTTTTGCGTTAACGATAGAGGCATTCTTTCCAATCATTTCACCAGATTCATAACCAAACATCTTTTCAAACTTGGGACTTGTCCATCGAATTATGACATCATTTAGTCCAACAATATAGGCACCCTCTGCCATATTCCGGGTTACCTCGGCCTGTGTATGGATAAGTTGCTCCATCTGCTTACGCTCGGTGAAATCATCGAATGTAGTATAGACTTGAATTGGGGCATCCTCACCTGATCTGAATCTTAGTCTTGCACTGATGTTTATCCATCTAAATTCTTCCAACGCCGGGTTGAAGACTCCCATCTTCACATTATTTATTTCTTTACCTGTTTTTAACGCGATCATTGCAGGATGTGTGTCACCCGGAAAATCAGATCCATCTTCGTGTATTGCCCTCCATCTGGGATCTATAGATTTTCGACCCTGCATTTGATCAAGGGTCAACCCAAGAATCCTTTCAGCAGCAGGATTAGCAGAGATAATTTTCCCATCCTTGTCCTGATAAACAACTCCCTGTGCCATGGTTTCGAAAAGGATACGATGTTTCTCCTCGCTCTCCCACAGCTTTTCCACCGTCTGCCTTTGTGTATGTCTGATTTCTGCATCTTTTAATTCACGCTTTAAAGCCGGAACCAGACGTACAAGGTCATCTTTTCGTATAAAATCATGTGCTCCGGCTTTAAATAATTCTACAATATACTCATCACCAATAACACCGGAGACGACGATGAATGGAATGTCCAACTTCATGCGACGCAGTAATTTCAGAGCCTCCTGTATGGAAAAACGCGGTAACGAATAATCGGATATCACTGCATCCCACTTTTCTTTTTTTAATGCATCATTCATTTCCCGGCGGTTTTCTACACGCTCGTATTTAAAATCTAATCCGCCTTCCTTCAGGGCATGCACCAGCAAGAGTGTATCATCCTCTGAATCTTCTATGATCAGTATTTTTAACATTTGGTTAATTGGTTGATTGGTTAATTGGTTGATTGGTTAATTGGTTGATTGGTTAATTCGTTAATTCGTTAATTGGTCATTAGTTATTCGTTCTATCGTTCTATCGTTCTATCGTTCTATCGTTCTATCGTTCTTTCGTACCATCGTTCTATCGCCCTATTCCACCAATCCTTCCTTCAAAGCATATCTTATAAGTTCAGCAGAGGTTTTCAGTTTGAGTTTATTAAGTACCCTGCTACGGTAGGTACTTATTGTTTTTTCGCTTAGTAGCAGGTCTTCTGCAATTTCCCTGATACTATTTCCCCGGGCAATTTCAATAAACACCGTGTGTTCACGCTCCGAAAGTTTCGTATGTTTCGGCTCATCTGATTCCTCAAAGCTATTAGCAAGACTCTCAGCTAATGATGGTGTGATATATTTGGCTCCTTTAAGTATCTTTCTCACTGCTACTAATAATTCGTCTGCCGCAGTAATTTTCATCAGAAAACCAGAAGCCCCGAGTTTAAATGCCCGAATAGCATATTGTTCCTGTGGATACATTGTAAGGATTAATACAGGAATATCAGGTTTGGTCTTTTTAATCTCATCTAAAACATCAAACCCGCTCCTGTCAGGCATAGAAACATCGAGGAGGATAATATCAAAATCGTTCTTATTTAATTTTGCAAACAGCTCCCTTGCACTGCCTGCTTCCTCGATAATCTTTTCCTCTTCCAGATCATCAAGAATCTGTTTTATTCCCTGCCGCACTACAGGATGATCGTCTGTTATTAAAATTCTTATCATTTTGGGGTTATTATTTACTTGTTCTTCAATTCAATATCCGAAGATAATAAAAAATTTGACATAAAATATCCTTCAAACCACTGTCAGGGTTAAACTCTATAATAATAATCAAATATTTTTATTCTACTTTTATGTTATTTTTAACACAAAATAGGAATGAATTGCAAAAGAGTTACTGGCTATCGGAGCATGGAGCGAAGAGTTACTTTTGAATTTTAGTCATTCTAGTCATTTAACCTATATATTTCTTACTTTTGGTTTTTCGTATTATTCATAACAAGAAAAAAATAACATCATGAGAAAGAGAATAGTTGCAGGAAACTGGAAAATGAACAAAACATTAAAGGAAGGTATTGAGCTTGCCAAAGAAATTGAACTACAAATTGAAAAGCAAGGTGATAAAAGCATTGGGGTCATAATAGGGCCTCCTTTTATTCATTTATCGGAAGTATCAAAGATCGTGAACCATGATCTTATTTCTATTGCTGCACAGAATTGTTCTTCTGAACCAAAAGGGGCATTTACCGGGGAAGTATCAGTCGAAATGATAAAATCAACAGGTGCCGAATATGTTATTATTGGGCATTCAGAAAGGAGGGCTTATTTTAATGAGGATAACAAAACCCTGAACAAAAAGGTAAAACTTGCACTTGAACAGGGACTGAAACCAATTTTCTGTATTGGTGAACAACTTGATGAGAGGAAAAATAATAAGCAATTTGATGTTGTAAACAAACAACTTAATGAAGGTCTGTTTGATTTGGCTAATGAAGAGTTTAGCAAAATAATACTTGCATACGAGCCGGTTTGGGCAATTGGCACAGGAGAAACCGCCACTCCTCAACAAGCCCAGGAAATGCATGAATATCTGCGAAAACTGGTGTCTGGTAACTATAACGCAGAAATAGCAGATAACACTACTGTTTTATATGGCGGAAGCTGCAAACCATCAAATGCACAAGAACTGTTTGCCAATTCTGATGTTGATGGCGGATTAATAGGAGGCGCATCACTCAAAGCAGACGATTTCATAGAAATAATCAATTCATTTTAGTGTTTTGTGAATAAAAATATTTTGCACCTCAGGCATAGGTTTATATCTTTATAAAAATATGTCTCATGAAAAAACGTATTGAAGGAGTGCTTTTTTTCTTACTCTGTTTGTTAATTACATCTTTGCCGGCAACAGGGCAGTTAATAAAAGAATTTCCATCTGAACAGGATCTGTTTCTTCCTGAATTGAATAAATTCATGGGACCAAACCTGAATGAAAGTCAGCAGGCTATCTTAACAAGCTTTAGTTCTCTTTGGTTATCAGGCGCTTTTGATCTTGAAGAAAAAAGCAAGATTATTAGCTTATCTAACCTTTTACTTAAACGAAGAGCACGGGCAAATCCAAATTTTCTTGAGTTTTTAACCACTTTATCTGCTTTCAAGCAAACTGAAGGAAACCAGGAAAACTTTACTCCCTGGTATAGCGGTCTGGTTGAGCTTCTGAGCCGTAAAAGTTTCACTCTGAGAGATATTCGCCGCTATTTTAGCATCACAAAAGGAGTTATGGAAGCCGGCGTGTTATACACTTCCAGTTCTACTGAATGGAAAATGCGTTCGGGTGAATACCGGTTCCTTTTTGACAGCACCTTAAAAATAATCTTTCAAAGATCAGATATGGTCTGTTATGCTCAAAGAGACAGTGGAATTATATATAAAACAGAGGGCACATTATTTCCCGACAGGGCGATATGGATTGGAGAGGGAGGAGTTGTTACCTGGGAAAGAGCCGGATTTGACAGAACACAGGTCTATGCCGAACTACAGAATTACCAGATAGATCTTACTCACTCATATTACTTAGCTGATTCGGTACTTTTTTATCACAATATATACCTGGACGAACCAATTGAAGGAAGTCTTAACGAAAGAATAAGAGCTACTCCCTCACCCAATACGGCTACATTCCCGCAATTCAATTCATATGCCAAACGTATTCAAATTACCAACATGTTTGAGAATATCAATTTTGAGGGCGGTGTTGTAATGCGGGGTAGTAAATTAAACGGAAGTGGTGATAAATATCAAAATGCCAGGCTATCAATTGTTAAAAATGATACTACTCTACTTAATATTATGTCGGAATATATAGTATTTTCAAAAGACCGTATTGCCAGCAAAAAAGCTATTGCAACAATTTACCTTGAAGAAGACTCTATTTTCCATCCGGGAATTGCTTTCAATTATCAGGTTTCGAATAAAGAAATATCTCTATTTCGCACTAATGATAAGCTTACTCACAGCCCATATTTTAATTCCTATCACAATCTTGATATGGAATTTGAAATGCTAACCTGGAAAATTGATGAACCCAAAATAAATTTGACAATGTCAAGAGGTGCAAGTCTGGGGCAGGCACGATTTGAATCAATAAATTATTATAACGATATTGAATTCCACAGGATACAGGGAATCGATGAACAGCATCCTCTTTTTACCCTGAAGAATTTTGCAAAATGGTATTACTCAGACGTTTTTCCTGTTGCTGAACTGGCAAATTGGATGAAAAAACCATCTTACCAGATAAAACAACTATGTGTAAGATTATCAACAGATGGTTTTATCTATTATGATCAGAATACGGGTGAAATCACAATTAAAAAACGATTATACGATTATATTGATTCATTTGCCGGGGAGATTGATTTTGATGTGATTGGTTTTGTATCAAATACAAGAGCTCCCCTGGGAAATGCCACACTTGATCTGAATACTAATAATTTGACCATTAATGGGGTATCACGAATATTTCTTAGTGATTCTCAAAATGTTATTATTTGGCCTAAAGGAGAACAAATTATTCTTGGTAAAAACAGGAATTTCGATTTTGATGGGAAAATCAAAGCAGGTCTTTTTTCATTTTTTGGCAAAAACTTTGAATTCAAGTATGATTCTTTTAAGATCGACCTTATCAACCTTGACTCTATGCAGCTAGCTATTCAGTCAGATAAATCCGATATTTATGGAAACTCTTTACTTTCAGAAATCAAGAACACTATTGAGATGATAACCGGAGAACTACTCATTGATCATCCCTCGAATAAATCGGGTTATTATCAATTTCCTGAATATCCAATACTTAACAGTAAGTCCAATTCTTTTGTTTATTATGATAATATTCCCGGTTTGGACAGCGCATATTCCCGCGATGAATTCTATTTTGAGCTTGAACCTTACACAATCAATAACCTGGACAAATTTAAAAAAGAAGATGTCAAATTTAGCGGCAAATTCAGTAGTAGCATATTCCCTGAAATTTCGCAAACACTTACAGTACAGGAAGATAATTCACTCGGGTTTTCGCACGCAACCTCTGTTGAAGGAATTTCTGCATATAAGGGAAAAGGTACTTTTTACAATAATATCAATTTGAGTAATAAAGGACTCAAGGGTGATGGAGAGTTGAATTATCTTTCTTCTGTTACTGAATCTGATAATTTTGTTTTTTATCCCGATTCAATGTTGGCTGATGCTCAAACTTTTAGTATTAATAAGCAGGAAACCGGTGTGAA